>Ga0136652_1000215_pt1 | contig 30517 bp, 26 predicted proteins | sample ConPoolayeEmetaG_FD_94864 | JGI IMG/M metagenome (GOLD analysis project Ga0136652, IMG submission 94864) | Hot spring microbial mat communities from California, USA to study Microbial Dark Matter (Phase II) - Cone Pool mat layer E metaG... ...
GAAGCAGGGCTACCCGCACCCCCCAGCGGTCCGCCAGACCGCCGAAGAGCACCATCGCCAGAGTGATTCCCCAGGTTTGGAAGCCCACCGAGAGGGCGGCCGGCTGTTCCTCCAGCTTGACGTACTCGCTGAAGTAGATGGACAGGTAGCCCACGATGCCCCAGTAGCACCAGCCTTCCAGAAAATAAGGCAGATTGATCCCCCACAAGGCCCGCGGGGCATGCGCGACATCAATAAATGGCTGGACGATTTCCCGCAGCGGGCTTCTCTTCTCGCCGGTCTGCACGTTGTCGGTGGTGCTCATGGGGAGGGGTTTCCTGTTGCTAAGCGATCTCCGTTGGAACCAGCCGCGCCGACAAAACTCCGCTAAAGCTAGCCGCCGGCCAGCCGGGGGGCAAGACCGTCCGGCGACCTTTGCCTGCCACGCGGCCTTCCTCGTGCAGACGACCCTCCAGGCGTACAATTCTGCCGGCCGGTTCCATGTGCCGGTCGGCCCGCAAGGCCGGCCCTGGCCGGGAGGACGACTTATGGCATCCAGCGAGATCCCTGTCGAGCAGCAGGTGGCCCAGTTCCGGGAGGAGTTCAACCGGCTGCGTGACGAGGTGGGCAAAATGATCGTCGGGCAGCGTGAAATCGTGGAGGGCGTGCTGGTGTGCCTGTTCGCCGGCGGACACGCTCTGCTGGAAGGCGTGCCGGGGCTGGGCAAGACTTTGCTCATCCGCACCTTGGCCCAGGCCCTCAGCCTGGAATTCTCCCGGATTCAGTTCACGCCCGACCTGATGCCCGCCGACATCATCGGCACCAACATCATCACCGAAGACCCCGCCACCGGCCGGCGGCATTTCGAGTTCCAGCGCGGGCCGCTGTTCGCCCAGATGATCCTGGCCGACGAAATCAACCGGGCCACCCCCAAAACCCAATCCGCCCTGCTGGAGGCCATGCAGGAACACACCGTGACCTCCGGCGGCGTCAAATACCAGCTCAAAGAGCCGTTCTTCGTGATGGCCACCCAGAACCCCATCGAGCAGGAAGGAACCTACCCGCTGCCGGAGGCCCAGCTCGACCGCTTCTTCTTCAAACTGCTGGTGGGCTACTCCAGCCGACAGGAGCTGAAAACCATCCTTGACCGCACCACGTCCCATTACCGGCCCGAGATCCAGCCGGTGCTTTCGGCCGAGCGGATCCTGGCCGGCCAGGAACTGGTCAAACGGGTGGTGATCGCGCCGCACGTGCAGGACTACGCCATCCGGCTGACTCTGGCCACGCATCCCAACAGCCCCTTCGCGCCGCCCTCGGTGAATAAATATGTCCGCTGGGGAGCCAGCCCGCGTGGGGCCCAGGCCCTCAGCCTGGCGGCCAAGATCTATGCTCTGCTGGACGGCCGCTACAACGTCGGCTTCGACGACGTGAAGAAGGCGCTGCTGCCGGCTCTGCGGCATCGACTGCTGCTGAACTTCGAGGGCGAGGCCGAAGGCCTGAGCACCGACTACATCCTCAACGACATCGCGGGCGGCTTGCCGACTCTGGCCGAGAAGGCGGCCTGAGACGGTCTTCACCTGGCCCGGTCCGCCGCCCGCGGCCGCTACAGGAGCGTCCGGGTCGCCTGAGCCGGATCTTCCGGATCAAAACGGACCAGGGCCAGTTCCGGGCCGTCGTGAGCCCCGGAGAAGCACCAGCTCCGTCCGATCCGCTCGGACCAGCGGCCGGTCATCCGGGCCGACTCGTGAATGTGCCCGTGGAGGGTGACCAGCGGCTGCCGCTGGGCGATGAACCGCTGGATGGCGATGCTGCCGACATGCACATCCATCGGCACGTTCTCGACCATCCGTCCATCGAGGGCCGCGCGGTCCAGTCCGGTCTGGTAGGGCGGAGCGTGGAAGAGCATGATCGCCCGGTCCAGGCTCCGGTCGCCGACCAGCCGGGCCAGGTCGTCTTGGATTGTCCCGTATCTGACCTGGTTTTCCGGTACCGGCACGGTGCGGAATCCTTCCTCGGGCGAGACGCACCCCGGCTCCACATGACGTGAGACGTCGTACCGTTCCCAGTCCTTGAGCAGAAATGGCGTGGGCGGTACGCAGGCGTAACCGTAGACGTCGAAATCCCCCAACTGTGCGTGGCGCTCATGCACGTACTGCCACAGCCCCTCGGCCTGGGCGGCCTGGAAGGTCGCTTCGGGCGCCCGGCCGTCATCGTTGCCGAGGATCAGAAAGACCCGTGGGTAGACCGCTTCCAGGGATGCCCGCAGCCGTCGGAAGCCGGCCAACAGGAAATCCTGCACGAAGTCCTCGCCGGCCTCGGCCTCCCGCCGCCACAAACCGTGCGGCAGAAGGTCTCCGCCCAGGAAGACCGCCGCCGGCCGCTCGGCGGAGATGGCCTCGAACAGCCGCTGGTAGCGGCGGGTGCGCCCATGCAGATCAGAAACGAAGAAGCAGAGCGGCATAGCGGTCGGGCCGGTACTCGGGCTGGCCGTGCCGGCGAAACCTCTTCACCCTTGAGCGGCCAGCGGGTAACGTTGCCCCGATTATGCCAGCCGGTCCGGCGGCGGCAAGCCGGCTGCGGGTAAGCGGATGGAAGGCTTGGGTTTGGCGACCATCATGGATCTGGTCGGCTCGGGCTGGCAGCTCCTGCTCGAGCCGATCCACAGGACGCCTTGGCGGGACTGGCGCGGCTTCTGGCTGGGCGATGTCCTCGATGACCGCTTCGTGGTGGTCTACTTCCTCCCGCTGCTGCCGGTGCTGCTGCTGGCACCGTTTCGCCGGCTGCGACTGGCCATCGTACTGACCGGCCTTTCGTTCCTGGCATACGTCGTCGGCCTGTTGTACGCCGGCCTGTGGCTGCTGACCTGCGTCGTTTTTTATCGGGTCGGGGAGCGGTTCGCGGTCGAATGTCGGCGGACGGACGTCTGGCCGATGGGGCCGCCGCTGGCCGCGATCGCCATCATCGGCGGCTGGTACGCGGCCACCATGGCCCTGCATGAGCTGAGGCTGCCGCCGGCCTGGAATGACTGGCTCTTCCGGCACGCGCCTTGGATCTTCCCCCTAGGAGCACGCGGGCTGAGGTGGGAGCCGTGCTTTTACCGGCTGCACGATTCCTTCGCGCCCGGGCGACCCTTTCCGCTGCTCCACGCCATGTTCGCGAACGTTCACAACATCGGCACCGCCTACCTGGCCGCCCGGATGCTTCACTACTTCTCGGAGCTCAAACGCCACGCTCTGCCCCAGCCACGCCGAAGTCTGCTCAATTTCCTGGCCTACACCTGCTACGCGCCGACGCTTATTCAAGGGCCCATCGAGCGGTTCGGCCCCTTCCAGGACGAAATGGACACCTGCCACCAGCGCCGGCGGTGGCGCAACCTGCCGGCCGGCCTGGCCCGAATCGGCCTGGGCCTGGGCAAGAGTCTGATCGTCACCTGGTATTTCCACCCGCTGCTGGGCAGGAAGCTGGGATTGGGCGGGCCGGACACGTTCTGGAAACATCCGGAGCAGATTCAGAGCTTCACTCTGCTGTATCTGGGAGGGTTCCTCATCATCTTCACGCTGTACCTGGAGTTCAGCGGCTACTGCGATGTGGCGGCCGGGATGGCCCGGCTGCTGGGCTACCGCCAAGTCGAGAACTTCGCCCGGCCCTGGCTGGCTACCAGCCTGCGGGAATTCTGGCGGCGCTGGCACATCAGCCTCACCTCGATCCTTCGCGATTACGTTTACATCCCCCTGGGCGGCAACCGACGCCGGGCCCTGTTCAACGTCTGCTTCACCTTCCTGGTGTGCGGCCTGTGGCACCGGCTGGTGCTGCAAGTCGCGATCTGGGGCCTGCTGATGGGCCTGATGGTGGGCATTAATCAGGCCTGGGCGCGCTGGATGAAGCGACTGGACCAGGCGCCTTCGGGCATGCTGCCGACCCTCCGCCGCTGGTCGCTGAGGTGCCAACCCCTCCCCCGAATCCTGGCCTGGCTGATCACCCAGCACGCCTTCGTCTTCTCGCTGCTGGTGTTCTTCGGCGGCGGCGGAGCGGTCAACGTGGTTCGGGAGATCGTCCGGCGAGCCTGGATCCTCGCCACTTCGCTCGGCGGTTAGTGGACTCGGACCCGCTCAAAGTCGCGATACCGCCAGGTTCCATCGACCAGCGTGCCGACCGCCCGGCCACGCACCTTCCAGCCGTCAAAGGGACTGTTGCGACTCTTGGATCGCATCTGCTCGACATCCACGGTCCATTCCAGGTCCGGGTCGATGAGCGTGACGTCCGCCGGCTGACCGACGCGAAGCGTGCCGCCCGGCACCCCCAGCAGCTCGGCAGGCCGGGTAGACATGGCCGCGATCATTGCGGGCCAGGTGATCAGCCCGGGCTCGATCAGGGCCCGGATAAACAGCGGTACGGCGGTCTCCAGCCCGATAATCCCAAAGGGCGCGTCGGCGAATTCGTACTCTTTGCTTTCCTTGCCGTGGGGGGCATGGTCGGTGACCAGACAATCGATGGTACCGTCGCGTACACCCTGCCGGCACGCGTCCACGTCCGCCTGAGTGCGCAGTGGGGGCTTCATCTTGTAGTTGGTGTCGTAACCGTGGCAGGCCTCCTCGGTCAGCAGCAGATGATGCGGACAAACCTCGGCCGTTACTCGCTGTCCGCACCGCTTGGCCTGACGGACCAGCTCCACCGCGCCCGCGGTCGAGATGTGCGCGACGTGGTAGCGGATCCCGACTTGGGACGCCAGCGTAATATCTCGTTGCACCATGACGATTTCGGCCGCGGCGGGGATTCCCGGCAGTCCCAGCCGCGTCGCCACCGGGCCGGCGTTCATGCAGCCGTTGCCGCTCAGCGACGGATCTTCGCAGTGCTGAATGAAGAGCCGGTCGAACATGCTCAGGTAGCGCATGGCCCGGAGGCACACGCCGGCGTCGGCGATCCCGCGGCCGTCATCACTGAAAGCCACCGCCCCGGCCTTCACCATCAGACCGATCTCAGCCAACTCCTTGCCGGCCCGACCGACCGTCAGAGCCCCGACCGGGTAAACGCGGACGCTGGCCGATAAAACCGCCTGTCGCAGGACGAACTCGATGGCCGAGTCATTGTCCAGCGGCGGATCGGTGTTGGGCATGCAGGCTACCGCCGTGAAGCCGCCGGCCGCAGCCGCCGCCGTCCCGCTCTCGATGGTTTCAGCCCCTTCCTGACCCGGCTCCCGCAGGTGAACGTGCATGTCGATCAGCCCGGGCGAGACGATCAGACCGGCCGCGTCCACGATCTCGTCCGCCGACCGCGGCGCTTGCTTCCCGATCGCCGCTATCCTGCCATCTTGAATCGCCAGGTCGCCTACCTCGTCGATCTGCTGGGCGGGGTCGATGATCCGTCCGCCACGGATAAGAATGGTCTTGGTCATTACGGCCTCCGTTCGCCGGTCGCCCAGCGGCCTGCCGCGAGGGTCGGCACTATGATACTGCCAGCAGCCGGAGGTTGCAGAAGGCGCCAGCGAGCATGAACAGCCCACCCCAAACCCCAGCCGGCCGCCCGGGCGGCGCACCTTCCACTCCGTCAGGGCCGAACCCCGACCCGACCCCGCAGCGGCAGGGCGACAGTATCGCCCAGTCTGTCGCCAAGACCGCTCGTGTTCTCCAACGGGCTGTCGTGGTGCTGGATGGCGCCATGGGCACGGAACTGGAGCGTCGGCGAGCGGCACACCCCGCCCCACTTTGGTCCGCCGGGGCCCTGCTTGACGCGCCCCAGGCGGTAAAAGCCATCCACGCCGAATACGTCCGGGCCGGAGCCGATATCCTGGTCGCCAACACCTTCCGGACCAATCCGCGAACCCTCCGGGCGGCCGGAGTGCTCGACCAGGGTCCGGCTCTGAACGCTTTGGCGGTCAGCCTGGCCCGGCAGGCCGCGGCACACCTGGGAAAGCCGGGTGGACAGGTGCTGGTAGCCGCCAGTGTGGCACCGGTCGAAGACTGCTACCGGCCGGACCTGGTGCCGTCGGAGTCGGAGCTGTGGGCTGAGCACTCCCAAATGATGGAGTGGCTGGCGGCGGCGGGCCCCGACCTGATCTGGATTGAGACCATGAACACGCTCCGCGAGGCCGGCATCGCCGCCCGGGTGGCGGCCACAATCGGGCTGCCGGTGGCGATCTCTTTCGTCGTGAGGGAAAACGGCGATCTGCTAGGGGGGGACCGACTGGAAGATGCGGTTGCGGCGGTCGAGCCAGCCAGGCCGGTGGCGATCGGCTTGAATTGCATTCCCCCTCGGGGTCTGTCTCGGATCTTGCCGCGCCTGCGTCAGGCAACTGGTCGCAGGCTGGCGGCATATGCCCACATTGGCAATCCGGTACCGATACGTGGTTGGAGTTTTTCTGAAGACATGCATCCGGTTGAATATGCGGAATACGCACGACAATGGCTGGGATTGGGAGCGTTGATTATCGGGGGCTGCTGCGGCACCGGACCGGCCCACATCCAGGCGGTGCGCAGAATGGTCGACCAGCTCGAAAATTGATTTGACTCGCCCCCGATGTTAGGTTAATATTAGGTAGACGGGCTCGACCAGCCCGCATCAGTGGGGACGGATGATGTTTTCGCTCGCGGAGAACACTCCGCCTGACACGCCCCGCGTGCGCGCTGCCGGCAGCCTGCTGAAAGAGGCACCGACGCCTTACAGGTGCATGCCGGCCGCCCAGGATGCGACCGTTGCTCAGTGCCAAGCCTCTCCTCAACCGGCTCTTGGCCCCGCACGCCGGGCGTCTCACCTTCCCAAGCCAAGTGGTCCTCCGGCTAGCGGCTGTTTGCCGAATCAGGTATCGATTGTCGAAGCCTCTGCCGAGCCATCTACCTGGGTACCCGGGAATCCCAGGTTGGCACAACTGGCCGAACAGATTCGCCAATTACGCTGCCGCGGCCGACCCGCGCCCACTCGCTGCCTCAGCGGACTTCCAGAGCTGGATCATGCCCTGGGAGGCGGATTCATTACGGGGTCCGTCCATGAGCTACTCGCCGCCCGGGAAGGCGTAGCGGCCTATTCGGTCGCGCTGCGGCTGGCCAGTCGAGTCGCCGGCGATGACAAATGGATTATCTACATTCAGCATGGCGCAAGGTCTTATGGCTACGGAGGTTCGAACTCTCGCGCGGGCCAATCCGTCACACCCGCCTGGGCGGGCGACTCTTCAACCATCCTGTATCCTCCGGGGGCAGCTCAACTGGGCGTGCCCCTGGGGCGCCTGATAGTCGTGCGGGTGTCGCATCCGACTGAGGCGCTGTGGGTTTGCGAGCAATCCCTGCGTTGCCAAGCGGTGGCCGCCGTCGTGCTGCCACTGCGATCCATCGACGCATATGCCTCCCGTCGTCTCCAATTGGCGGCCGAGGCGGGCGGCAACCTCGGCCTGCTGATCCGTGGAACTGAGCCGAACATCCATACCTTTGCCGCCAGCCGAGTGCGGTTCGATCCATTGCCCGGCCCGATCGCTGTCCGTCGGATGCTGGTCACGGTGCTGAAGGTTCTCGGGGGTCGGCCCAGCGGGCCATTTGTCGTGGAATTATCCGATGCGGCGGATTTTATGCCTGCACATGCCCTATCTGTCGATCGAGCGGGCGCGGCACGATGCTGCGGCCGATGGGCTGCGGCGTCCATTGGTGCTGGTCCGTCCAGTCGGTTCGTCGCTGGTCGTTGAACAGGCCTGTCCACAAGCTCGAGCGCTCGGTCTACGACCCGGCTTATCGCTCGCCCAAGCCCATGCGCTGGTGGCGGGACTGGCCGTTGCCGCATATGAGCCCCACCGCGACCGGGTGGCGCTGAAGTGTCTGGCGCAGAAGACCTTACGTTTCAGCCCGGTCGTAGAAGCCATCGAGCCGGACACGTTGCTGGCTGACATCACCGGCTGTCAGCGGCTTTTTGGCGGTGAGGAGAGACTCGCTCGTCAGGCAGCCAGCGAAATCCAGCGGCAGGGCTTCACGGTCCGGGCGGCAATTGGCGACACGGTGGGAGCCGCTTATGCCGTGGCCACCGCTGGAGCTGAGCTGCTGATTATCGTACCCTCCGGGCAAACCAGGGCCTATCTGGAACCGCTCCCGATATCGGCACTTCGCATCGGGCCGGCAGTCTGCGAGCGGCTGGAGGCCCTGGGCATTCGCAGAGTTCGCGATTTGCTGACCTTGCCGCGAGCGGCACTGCCTGCCCGCTTCGGACAACAACTGGTCCTTCGCCTGCAACAAGCTTTGGGTGAGGTATTTGAAGGACTTACGCCGTACCAGCCGGAAGAAACGCTGACCAGTCGCTGGCTGTTTGAGACGCCGGTCTCCGATTGGTCGATTGTCTGCTCGGTTGCTCAGCATTTGCTGGTCGAGCTGTTCAAGCAACTAATGCAACGTGAGCTAGCCCTGGTTCGACTGGATTGCATCCTGCACCAGGAAGGGGCTGGACCACAGGTGGTTTCGATTGGATTGGCTCGGGCCTCGCGTCAGCCAGGGCACGTGGCCGCGCTGCTGGCCCAGAAACTTGAACAGGTGGGCAATGGTGGCCGCCCACGGCCGGCACTGCCCGGCCCCAGGCCGCTGATCACGGGTCTGACGCTGGCTGCACGCCGAACGGAACCCTGGCACGCCCCCCAGGGCGAGTTGTTCCAGCCGTCCCGGCCGGCGGATGGAGAGGCGCTAGGGGAACTGGTCGACCGGCTAACCAGCCGCCTGGGGTATGAAGCGGTCCTACGCCCGCGACTGGTGGACGACCATCAGCCGGAGATGGCCTTTCGCTACCTGTCGATCGCCCAGACCGGATGCGAGCCAGAGCCGATCGTGTCACCGGTCGGCCCGCCGCGGCCGGTGCGGTTATTGGCACATCCGGTGCCGATTCGGGTGGTCGCATTGGCGCCGGACGGACCGCCGACCTGGTTTGCCTACCGTGGGCGGGAGTACCCAGTCGCCTCTGCGGCAGGCCCCGAGCGACTGGAGACCGCCTGGTGGCGTGGCCCGGACATCCGCCGCGATTATTTCCGCGTGACCGCTGACAGCGGCGAAATGTTCTGGCTGCTGCGAACCTGCGACGACTCCGACTCCAGCACGGTCCCCCAGTGGTACCTGCACGGCATATTCGCCTGACCAAAGCTGCGAGAAATGTCAAACCCGCCTTCGGCGCGTCTATACGAGGTTGCGGACCGGCCGTGCCCGACGGCCAGTCCGCGCTGATGCAGCGTTCGGTGCTGGGCAACGACGCACCGCGGCGGCAGGCGGTTGCTGCCCGCCCGCCAGGTCCAGGAGGAGAGGACATATCAACCACGGCGGGCCCCGGGGCTGGCTCACCGCACCAGCCAGACGGGTCTTGCCAACAGGCACGCAGTTCCACGTCCGTCGGGTCCGGGAGCGAGCCGGTCTGCGAGCGTCAGGCTCCCGCCAACATCTCTCGGCAACGGCCGGCCACCGCCCCCCTACCTGCGGCCCGAACTGCCAAGGCAAGAAAGAAGGAGGAACAGCAGATGAATTGGCGAGGTACCTACTTCAAGCGAAACTGGCTCTGCGTAGCGCTTGCCCTCTGGGTTTGGGCTGGCGGGCCGGCGCTGGCCGACCAGGGAGTACGGATCACGATTCTGGAGCAAACGTCGGATCGGATAGTCATTCAATACGCTTTCGACCCGGTCACCATGCGTGAACTGACCATCGACGGCCAGAAATACGTGTTGGCGTCGCTGGAACGGGAGGCGCTGTTGGCCGAAAGGGGGGCTCCCGCTTTGCCGCATGTGGCTCGCAGCATCATCATTCCGGACGCCGGCGATCCGACCGTCAGAGTCCTGGAGGAGCGGCACTACGAGCTGAGCGACGTCGCGGTCGCTCCGTCCAAGGGGCCCATTTTGCGAACCATTGATCCGGCGGACGTGCCGTATGAGTTCGGGCCGGTCTACCGGCAGGACGGCTGGTTCCCCGGTCAGCCGGCGTCGCTGCACACGCCGTACATCCTCCGCGATTACCGCGGGGTCACGGTGGATGTGTTCCCAATGCAATGCAACCCGGTGAGCCGGACGGTACGCGTCTACACCGAGATGGTGCTGGAGGTGATTACCAGTGGCACGGGCGGGATCAACTCGCTGGAGCGGAGCGCTCGATCCGGCAAGATCGATGCCGCCTTCCACCAGCTCTACCAGCGCCAGTTCATCAACTACGCTCCCCCGGACCGCTATCCGCCGATGGACGAACACGGATCGCTGCTGATCATCTGCCATGATCCGTGGATTCCGAATGTGCAGCCGCTGGTCAATCACAAGAACGCCCGGGGCATCCCGACCAGCGTGGTAGGCGTTTCGACCATCGGGAACGACCCGATCCTGATCAAGCAGTTCATTCAGACCGTTTATCAGACCACGGACTTGGCGTTCGTGCTGCTGGTGGGCGATGCCGCCCAGGTCGCCACGCCCTCCTGGATGGGTGGAGCGGCCGACCCGACCTACGCTCTGATGAGCTCGGGCGACGATTACCCGGACATCATCGTGGGCCGGTTCTCGGCGGAGACTGCGGGTCAGGTTGACACCCAGGTGCTGCGGACCATCGAGTACGAGAATATGCCGGCCCCCGCCCAGCCCTGGTTCTGGCGCGGGACCGGCATCGCCTCCAACCAGGGGCCGGGCGACGATGGGGAGTACGACCACGAGCACATCGAGAACATCCGGCAGGATCTGCTGCAATTCGGCTATACGCTGGTCGACCAGATTTATGACCCCAACGCGACCAAGCCGCAGGTGACCGCGGCTCTGAACGCCGGCCGGGGCATTATCAACTACTGCGGCCACGGCGGGACCACCTACTGGGTGACGACCGGCTTCTCCAACGCGGATGTCAACAACCTGGTCAACGATAACATGCTGCCGTTCATCGTGAGCGTGGCCTGCTACAACGGGAACTTCACCGACCCTGGGACGCCCTGCTTTGCCGAAGCCTGGCTGCGGGCCACCCATGGAAGCGAGCCGACCGGGGCGGTGGGGGCCTACATGTCTTCGGTGGCTCAGTACTGGAGCGAGCCGATGGAGGCCCAGGACGAGTTCAATCTGCGGCTGGTCGATCAGACTTACCTGAGCTACGGGGCCTATTGCTTTGCCGGGTCATGCTCGATGATGGACAAGTACGGCGGCTCGGGCGCGAATATGTTCAAAACCTGGCATATTTTCGGCGACCCATCCCTGTGCATAGCTTCGGCGCCAGCCCCGCAGCCCAGGACGCGCTACCGTATGCTGGAAGGCACACTGCTGATCCACTCCTACCCGGACGGCACGATCTCCGCCTCGCCGATGTGGGGCGCGTTCGACCTGGTGCCGACTTCCAGCCCGGCGGAGTTCCTGGTGCGGGCTTTCCGCGGGTATACCGCCCAGGGCAACCCGGTGGTAACCGGCAACGGAACCTATGCCTTCAACTGGGGCTACCAGCGGATGACTCTGGATGCGGTGGTCAACGGCAGCCCGCGGCAGCTTGACAGCGGATGGGTGCCGTTGGGGGTGGCCCGGCCGCCGATGATCCAGATCGAGCTGGCCGAGCACATCCCGCCGATCCCAGACTATTACGCCATCCATCTGATCGCGGTCCCGGCTTACGCCATCTGGTTTTCGACCGAGGTTCCCTTCACGTCGTCAACCGGGCTGACCAACCGGCCGGTGAGCGATGGCGACGTGGTGACCCACTTCGGGAAGGTCCTGTGGACCAACCAGGAGTTGACCCGCAACCTGGGGATCATGCCGCCGGCGCCCGACATCGGCTGCGACGCGATAAACCCGGTGGAGATCGACGGCGTGCAGTGGTGGCAAGCCTGGTTCAGCCCGGAAGTCGACATCTTCAGCGAGACCCTCGGGCCGCTCAAGCACGGAGACTTCCTGTCGGAGAGCGGGCTGATCGTGGCCCGCAACGAAGATCTGGTCTACCACTTCCATCCCATGCCGGGCATGGACTGGGGACTGGATGCCATCACCTGGGGCTGGCCCTGTCAGGGTTGGTACTTCTCGACCGAATGGGACTTCTGGTCGGAGTCGCAGGGCATTTGGGTAAGACACGGCGACGTGCTCTGCGCCAAGTATGGCGCCATTTTCCTGCGCAACCAGGATTTGCTGGCCAACTTCCATCCCGTTGGGCCGCTGGTCGACCTGGGGCTGGATGCCCTGTACATGTGGCCCAGCGGCCAAATCTGGTTCTCGCTGGACGAGGGTTTTCAGGATGCCAACTATGGCTGGATCAGTGACGGCGATCTTCTGAGCACCGAAGGCTGGGTGATCTATCGCAACCTGGAGCTGCTGGCCCGCTTCGGGCCCATCGAGGATCTGGACAACTTCGGCCTGGACGCCCTGCACGTGGTGCCGCCGTCGGTCGGCGACATGAACGGCGACTCGGTGGTAGATTTCAACGACATCAACCCGTTCGTGATGGCTATGGTCAGTCCCGACGCCTACTACCAGCGCTATCCGGAGCTGGATCCGAACGTGGTCGGAGACGTCAACGGTGACGGGCTGATGACCTTCGCGGACATCAATTCGTTCGTCGCCCTGATGGTTAACGCCAAGTAGCCTGGGCCGGCGCCCGAGAGCCAGCCCCTGGAGTTGGGAGCCGTACTGCGGGCCGCATGCCGGCGGTCGAGGCCGGTCTGCCGCCCCGCGATTGCGCTGGGGCATCTCTCAGGCTTTGAGCTTCGCTCTCCGCCCGGCCAAGGGACCGGCCGGGGCCTCAATCCCCCGTGCCGATGTCCTGGGTGAAGGTGTACATCACGATGTGGTTTTCGTGCTCCTCGTGTCGCTCGATCCAGGTCAGCAGGTCCTCGATCCGTTTGCAGCCATCCCGCAGCAGGAGCACATCGGTCGGCGCCAGCTCGTGAACCGCGGCCCGCACCTCGGCGAAGATCTGGGTCAGCTCATCGTGTTCCCGCCGGATGACTTCGATGGCCTCGGCCAGGGCGGGCCGGGCCTCGACCACCTGGGCCAAGTACCCCGCTTCTTCTTCCTTTTCCAGGTGACGTCGGGCCAGGTCGGCGAATTCATCGAAGTGGGCCCGCAACTCCGCTATCCAGGCGGCCCGGTCCCCGCGCGGCGGGGCTGCTACCCTGCTGCGCAAACCGGCGGCCAGCTCGTGAATCCGCTCGTGCTCGTCCAGCATCCAGTTGCTCAGCTCGTCAGCATGCATCAAACACCCATCCGCGGTTGCCCGGTGGGGCCGGACCAGACCGAACGCTGAGGCGGTCCGTCAGGTTGAGGTGGTGACGCCGCCCGGCCTGCCGCCCTCGGTAAAAACGTAGGTGACCAGGTGGTTCTCGTGTTCCTCGTGCCGTTCCACCCAGCACACCAGATTCTCGATCCGCTTGCAGCAATCCCGGATCAGGAAGTTGTGCCAGGGGGCCAGTTGCTGGACGGTGGACTGGATCCGCTCCATGATGCGGGTCAGTTCCCGGTGCTCGTGCCGCAATACCTCTACGGCCTCAGCCAATGACGGACGGACCTTGATCACGGGCTGCAAGTATCCCCCGGCTTCTTCCTCGGCCATCCGTCGACGGACGTGGGCCGCGAAGGCGCTGAACGCCGACTGCAATCCCTCGATCCATTCTTGCCTTCTTGCCCGGGGCGGGTTGGCAATCGCGGCCCGCAGGCGGTCGGCCAGCTCGCGCGTTCCGCCCGGCTCGCTTCGCAGCCAGCGGATGATATCTTGCACCGGCACTGTGCTGACTCCCTCGCGGCCGGCGGCCGGAAAAATCGGTCGCCGCGCGGTCGGCGGTCCATCACCCCCACTGGGTTCCCCCCGGTTCGAACGCGGCCTCGGATGGGCCGACGCCGCGCCGCCTTCCCTGCCCGCCAAACGCGTGTCGCGCCACCCCTATTATCACCCCAGGGGGCTCGGCCAGCAAGCATCCCTGGGGCTGGCCGATAATTCAGGCCAGCGTGACCACCTGCTCCTGCACACAGGACGTAACGGTCGGGCCGCGGTCAGGGTCTACGAACACGTTGATTTCCAGTCGCACGCCGAACTCGGGCAGGTAGATGCCCGGCTCGACCGAGAAACCGATTCCCGCCAGCACCTCGCGGGTGTCGTGCGTTTCGAGGTTGTCGAGATTCACACCCAGCCCGTGGACCGCCGGCCCCGGGCTCAGACTGTGGCCGGTCCGGTGCCGGATGTATCGCTCATAGCCTGCGGCGATGATCACCTGGCGGGCCACTTCATCGAGCTGCCAGCCCTGAAGACGTTGACCGGCCTTCCAGGCCTCTACCGCCCGCTCCACGACCCGGTCGCGGGCGGTCCGCACGATTTCGAAAACCTCGCGGTGTTTAGCGGGCACCTGGTCGCCGACGAAGCCCACCCAGGTGATGTCCGAATAAATGTGCTGATCGCCCGGCTGACGGGCCCACAGATCGATCAGCACCCAGTCGCCGGGCCGGATCGGGGCGGCATTTTGCGGGGTCGGTTCGTAGTGCGGGTCCCCGCTGTGAGCATTGACCGCCACGATCGGCGGCTCGGTGGCTTCCAGACCCGCGTCCAAGAAGGCCGAAGCGATATGTTGCTGCACGTCATATTCGGTTATCGGCCGGCCGGAGCCGACTCGCTGACGAATCAGATCGAAAGCTTGGTCCTTGATCCGCGTTACCCGCCCGGAGGTCTGGAGGTGGGCCTGGTGGGCCGCCGGCGACCAGCTCGCCACGCAGACCTGAACCAGATTAGCTGAGGAGACCACCTCCACGCCCAGAGCCCGGACCAGCTCGACGGTGCCCGCATCGACGATCGAGACGACCGGCAGAATCCCGCCCGGCACATACTCCATCGCCACGCGCCCGGCGCTCGGCACGATGCGGGTCAGCCAGGCCAACAGGTCCTGCCAGGACAGGTACGTGTCGCGCTGGATTTCCAGGCCGGCGAACTGTGGGGCGTCGATGGCGTGGACCAGCAGCCGGGCTGGGCCGCTGGCCGGCACATACAGCAGTACCCGTCGCGTGGTCCAACGCTGCCCGGCCAGCAACTGCGCGAAAACCGCGTTGTTGCCGCGAAAATCGTACAGCAGCCAGCCATCCAGCCGATGCTGCCGCATGAACGCCTGAACGCTCGCCAGATCCAACATCAATCGCCTCCCGCTGTCATGGGCGCAGCTATGTTACCACTTCGCCGAGCCGGCCGCAGGCCCCGAGCAAACCTGGCCCCGGCCTGGATATACTAAGCGGGGAGTCGCAGCCATGGCTGCCAACCTTACGCCGCAATACTTGGAAGCCGAAGCCCGCTACCGGGCCGCCAAGACGCCGGAGGAACAACTGGCGGCCCTGGAGGAAATGTGGCGTGAGCTGCCCAAGCACAAGTCGTCGGAGAAGATCCAGGCGGACCTGAAGAAGAAGCTTTCGGCGGCCCGCAAGGCTATCGCCCAGTCCAATAAGCGCGGCCCGTCCCGGGCTGATCCGTTTGCCATCCCCCGCTGCGGCGCGGGCCAGGTGGCGCTGATCGGCACCCCCAACGTGGGCAAGTCATCTATCGTCGGCGGCCTGAGCAACGCCCAGGTCAACATAGCCGACTACCCGTTCGCCACTTCGGTCCCCGTCCCGGGTATGGTCCGATATGAGGACATTCAGATTCAGCTCATCGATACCCCACCGGTGACGGCCGAGCACATCCCGACCGGGTTCCCCGGGCTCTGGCGTTCCGCCAACGCCCTGGTTGTGGTGGTCGATCTTTCCAGCGACTCGATGGTCGAGCAGCTCGAAGTTTGCCTGAACCATCTGGCCGGACGGGGTATCGAACTGACTGACGGGCCGCGAGTGTTGCCGGCCGAGCCGGGCGGTAAGCTCCAAGTGCCCGGGGCGGTGCTGGCCAACAAGCTGGACCTGCCGGGCGCCGGCGAGAACCTGGAATTACTACGCGAGCTGGTGGGCACCCGACTTCCGGTGGAACCGATTTCCACCCGTCTGTCAGATACGATGGCCCGGGTGCCGGAGCTGCTGTTCAGGCTGATCCGGGTGATCCGGGTTTACGCCAAGCCGCCGGGGCGTAAACCGGACCTGGACGAACCCTTCATCCTCCCGGCCGGCAGCGACGTTCGGGAACTGACGCGGCGAGTCTACCGCGGGTTTGAGAACCGGGTAAGATCGGCCCGACTGTGGGGCTACGGGGTGGCCGCCGGCCAGAACGTCCAGCTCGAACACGTGCTGCACGACAAAGACGTGGTCGAGCTGCATTCCTGACCTGGGGATTGGAGGCGGCCCGGCATTGTCACCCACGACTGGCGGACCGGCCGGTTTTGGTTTCAAATACAGAACGTGTCTTCAAAGTCTCAGAGGATTATCGCGGTTTTCCAAGGGTCGTTCGATCCGGTCACTTTCGGTCACCTGGACGTGATTCGGCGTGCGGCCCGGCTGTTCAACGAGCTGATCGTGGGCATCGGCAAGAATCCCGATAAAGAACAGCTCTTTACGCCTCAGGAGCGGCTGGAACTCCTGCTGCCTCACATTGCCGATCTGCCCAATGTCCGGGCCGCGACCTACGACGGGCTGACCATCGACTTCGTGCGGGACTGCAAGGCGCACGTTCTGGTGCGCGGGATCCGCGACATGGCCGACCTGAACCACGAGGTGCAGGTGGCGAACCTGAACCGGCTGGTGGGCGGGGTCGAGACGGTGTTCATCCTGACCAGCGATCAGCACGCCCTGACCTCAAGTACTTACATCAAGCAGATTTACGAACTGGGAGGCGGAGACATCCGCCGCATTCGACAACTGGTGCCCGCGAACGTGGCCGTGGCACTGGCCCGGAAGCTGCGCCGCAAGGTCCGCAAACTTCCGCCAGCCGCACGAAAGGAACGCTGACATGTCCGCCACGACTGCCGGCCGCCGACCCGCCTGGACGCCCCCGCGGACCGTGCTAATGTGGGCCCTGGTGGCCATCCTGGTCGCGATCGGCCTGTATGGGGCGGCGCCCTGGATTCTGCCGGTGCGGGTCTTGGAAGGGCCGATGCTCCAGATGACCGGACCCGATGCCGCGGTGCTGGTGTGGTACACCACTCGGCCGGCCGATTGCGTGGTTCGTCTGACAGCTCCGGATGGCCAGCGTACGATGGGGGCGAATGCCCAGGGTCGGCGTCATCGGGCCTGGATCGGGGGCTTAGCTTCGGACGTCGCCTACACATATCAGATCGAGGTTTCCGGCCGCAGGCTGGCCGACCCGCTGACCTTCCGTACCTCACCCGGCCCGCAGCAGCGCTACAGTTTCCTGGTCTTCGGCGACAGCGGTCGGGGCACCCGCGCCCAATATCGGCTGGCGGGTGAAATGGCCGGCCTGCGGCCGCCGCCGGACTTTCTGGTGCATACCGGCGACGTGGTGTACGAAGACGGGGCGCGGGAGGATTACTCGGAGCGATTCTTCTCCCCCTATCAGCACCTTCTGCCCCGGATCAACTTCTGGCCCTGCCTAGGCAACCACGACCTGCACGACAATGGTCAGGCCGCCGCGTACCGGGAAGTGTTCGAGCTGCCGGAGAACGGGCCGGCAGGGCTGACGCCGGAACGCAATTACTGGTTTGACTACGCCAACAGCCGGTTCGCGATTGTGGACAGCAACCTGGACGAACCCACCTTGCGCGAGCGGGTGGCTCCCTGGCTGGCCGAGGTGCTGGCGGACACCGGACCGCGCTGGAAGTTCGTGGTGCTCCACCACCCGCCCTTCACTGGCGGCCAGTACCAGCCCGACCAGCGCATCCAGCGGGCCCTGGTGCCCATTATCCAGGCGGCCGGAGTAGACCTGGTCTTCAGCGGCCACGATCACAACTACCAGCGGTCATACCCCCTGTTGGACGGGCGGGTGGTTGAGCCGGGTCGGGGCGTGATCTACGTTGTCAGCGGGGCCGGTGGGGCTTCGCTCTACCCCGCCCGCCAGCCGCGCCCCGAGTTCCTGGCCGTTATCGACGACCAGCACTACAGCTTCACTCAGGTCACCATCCAGGGTGACGAACTGCGGCTGCGTCAGATCGCCCTGGATGGCGGCACGATCGACGAACTCACCCTGCGCAAGTCACCGGTCCCCGCCACCCTGCCCGCCGGAAACGACCCCACTCCCCCCGACCTCAGTCAGACTCCGACAGGCACACAGTAAGGCCTCGGTTGGCACGCAGTAGCCCGAGCAGGCCAGCGGCTGGATCACCTCCGGATGCTCCCGGCCGACCTCCAGTGCAAAACGACGGATCTGCTGAACCGTGACCGGATCGAGCTTGGGAGAGGCGACCAGCAGGCGATCGGGCAGGGCGACCGTCCGGGCGATGATCCGCAACTTGTCGCGGGCCGGCTCAGCCTCACGGTCATCGTGCTCAGGCAGAGCTTCCCAGGCCGCCTGATCCAGAAAACCGGCCGCCACTTCGCGGCTGATCACCGCCCGGACCACCGCTCGCGCGTCCGGCAGGTGCTTGAGGGAACCGGGAGTCGGCAGGAGTTCCAGCGTCAGATCGTCCTGTTGCACCCCCTCGCGGGCCAGACACAACAGGGCGGCCCGCGTGGTCCGGGCGTCGCCCACCGGCCCAAAAGCTACGCTCTTGCCGCGCAGGTCCGAGGCCGCAGTCAACTCCGAGTCGGCCGGAACTACCAGCAACGCCGGACGCGCTGACCGCCCCTGCATGTCGACTGAAACCGCGATCACGTGCGCCTCCCGCGCGGCCTTGAGCATCGCGAACTGCATCGGCGATAGAACCGCCAGATCGTACCAGCCGGTGCTGAAAGCCGGCTCGACCTGAAAGCCGAAACATACGTCCACCGCGACCGGACGCCCTAGATGCTCAGCCAGGGCCTTCTGGAAAAGACCGTAAGCGGGGAACGGGTTAATCGCCTGGGCGGCAGTCTCCGGCCGATCGATGACCAGGGCGACCGACAAGGGTTTCTGGCGCAGACCGACCAGGCTGAGCAGACGCAGCCCGGCCGACTGGCACCCCACCCCGCAGATCAGGCCGGCGCCGGCGGTTATCAGCAACGCGGTTCGTGCTCTGCTTGCCCGCATCAGGTATTCCTGGCCGGCACATTATGTGCGGCAGTCCGGCCCGTAGTCGAGCAGATCATCCCGGGGAAACACCGGGCCCTCCTGACAGGTTAGCGCCCAGCGCCAGCCGCGGGCCGGTCGTGGGTCCCGCACCCGCACCACGCACGACAGACAGGTCCCCAGGCCGCAGCCCATGGTGCGTTCGATGCACAACTGGCAATCCAAGCCCAGCTTGCGGGTCAACCGCGCTACCTCTTGCAGCATCGGCTCCGGGCCGCAAGCCATTACCATTGCCGGTCCGCGGGGCTCGGCCCGCCTGCCCCACCAGGCCAGCAGCCCATCGCTGGCCCGGCCCGGATAACCCAGACTCCCATCGTCGCTGGTGACCACGCTGGGATATCCGGCCGGGCCCGGAAGCTCGACGCAGACCGTCGGCGTCCCATCGCGCGCCGGTTCCCCGAGCAGATGCAAAAAGCAGGCGGCCCGAGTCCGGATGCCGAAGATGGTCGTTACGTCGGTCCACCCCAGGTCATGCAGTTGGCGGGCGAGGTACAACAGCGGGGGAATCCCGACCCCGCCCCCCACCAGGACCAGTGACACCTGAGCCTGGGGAATGTCGAATCCGCGTCCCAGCGGCCCCAGCACGTTCAGCTTCTGACCCGCGCGCAGGCCCTCCAGCCAGCGCGTCCCAACTCCGACATTCCGCCAGATCACACGCAGCCCCGTCGATCCATCATCCGCAGTCCAACGATCGGCGATGCTGAACGGTCGACGCAAGAACGGCGAGGGGCCGCAGAGGTCCGGGTCGGCCAGCGACGGAAACCCGTCGGGCGGCCAATCGTGGGCCACCGGCCGCACGTCGGATGCCGGCCCGCAAAGCAGTTGCACGAACTGGCCCGGCCGGCTCGGCGGGAAAGCCGGCAACAGTAAGTCGGCGGCATGGTGCCCGCCGCAAAGCAACCTGCATGACCCGACGCGCGCTTCGACGACACAGCCCGCGTTCGCAGCCGCGAAGCGATGCACCAGCTCACTCATGCCGATCGTCCTTCTGCACACAAGGCCCGGGCCGGCTCGCCCCTCGCCACAGCGCTACCAAGCGATCGACGCCGAACCGAGCGGCCAGCCTGCCGGCTGAGAGCCATTAAAAAACTTCCGAGATCAAACCCGCAGGCCGATCTCGGAAGCGCGCCACGGCTAGAACAGCCGCAAAGTCCATTGCCAGTTCGGGCGGCCACGGCCTCCCAACAAGGGGACTATAGCAGATCGCAAGAACCCTGTCCACGGAAAGGGGAGCAATTGGTCGGGAGGGGTTCCGGTTCATAAGGCATTGTTCAGGCGTGCTTTATGGTTATGGCTGTGCGGCATTTTACACGATCGGCGGGCGTCGTAATCGCTCCCGGCGCCCCACTGTGGGCCGACCTCACCCGCTTGGATTGTCCGAAAATACTCTGATCTCCCGCGGTCGCACGTAGACCCGTCGGCCACGGGTCAGCCCCAGCGCCCGATAGCGCTCTTGCGAAATCTCGACCTGGATCGTCTCCCCCAGGACCGTCAGCAACTCGAGCTTGACGCGTGGACCGGCAGCATGGATGTGCTCGACCAGCCCCTCGACCAGGGTAGTCTCCGCTGGCTGCAAGTCCACCTCCAGGTCATGCGGGCGTACAAACCCGCGAATGGCCAGCGATCCGGTCGCCGGGGCGTCGGGGTAGTCCAGCTCGAAGGCTCCGAAGAACGCCTTGTTGCCCTCGGCCCGCCCGTGGAATACGTTGACATGCCCCAGGAAGTTCATGACGAACTCGGTGGCTGGATGGTGGAAAACCTCCTCGGGCGTGCCGATCTGCTCGATTCGGCCGGCGTTCATCACGATCACCCGGTCGGCTACCTCCAGGGCCTCCTCCTGGTCATGGGTGACTAGGACGCCAGTGACATTGATCCCCTGATGCAGTCGGCGCAGCCACCGCCGTAACTCCTGGCGCACCTTGGCATCCAGCGATCCGAATGGCTCGTCGAGCAGCAACACCCGAGGCTCGACCGCTAGAGCCCGGGCCAGTGCGACCCGCTGGCGCTGCCCTCCGGAGAGCTGCGACGGATACCGGTCGGCCAGCCAGTCGAGCTGAACCAGCGAGAGCAACCGCTGGACGCGGGCTCGGATCTCGGCCTTGGAGCATCGCATGGAACGCGGCATCACCCGCAGGCCGAAGGCCACGTTGTCAAAGACGGTCATGTGCCGAAACAGTGCGTAGTGTTGGAAGACGAAGCCGACCCGACGGTCCTGCACCCGCCGGTCGGTGGCGTCCTCCCCGTGGAAAAGGATGGTTCCGCAATCCGGAACTTCCAGGCCCGCAATGATCCGCAGCAGGGTGGTCTTTCCTGAGCCCGAGGGACCCAGTAGGGCCACCAGTTCCCCGGTCTTGACCTCCAGGCTGACGTCGCTCAGGGCGGTGAAGGTGCCGAAGGTCTTGGTGACGTGGCGGATTTCGATGCTCATCTCAAGGTTGCTCCGCCACTACCGGCCCGGCCGCCTGGCCCTGGCGGGCCTTCCATTCCACAAGGCTCTTGAGAGCCAGCGTGACCATGGCCAGCAGAGTCAGCAGCGAGGCGACGGCGAAGGCGCCCACGAAATTGTACTCGTTGTATAGGATCTCCACATGCAGGGTCATGGTGTTGGTCAGGCCGCGGATGTGGCCGGAAACCACCGAGACCGCTCCGAATTCCCCCATGGCCCGCGCGTTGCACAGAATCACCCCGTACAGCAGTCCCCACTTGATGTTCGGCAAGGTCACCCGGAAGAAGGTCTGCCAGCCGCGGGCCCCCAGCACTACGGCGGCCTCCTCTTCCTCCCGCCCCTGGGCCTGCATCAGCGGGATCAGCTCCCGGGCCACCAACGGACAGGTCACGAAGATGGTGGCCAGCACTATCCCGGGTACGGCGAAGATGATCTGAATGTTGTGCTGGTCCAGCCAGGGGCCCAGCCAACCGCGCCGTCCGAACAGGATCACATAGATCAGGCCGGCAATCACCGGGGAGACCGCGAAAGGCAGGTCGATCAGAGTTATCAGGACGCTCTTGCCGCGAAACTCGAACTTCGCAATCGCCCAGGCCGCCGCCACGCCGAACAGTAGATTGAGCGGCACCGCGATGCCCGCACTCAGCAGCGTCAGACGGATGGCCGACCGGGCGTCCGGCTCGCGGAGGGCCGCCAGATATGGGCCCAGCCCCCGCTGGAAAGCCTGGGCGAACACCGCCGCCAGCGGCAAGAACAGAAACAAAGTCAAAAATCCCACCGCCACCACGATCAGCAGCCAGCGGACCGGGGCGGGCTCAGCAGTGGCCGGACGAACCGATCGCCCAGGCGGTCTTTCCACGCTTGCCGAACTCATCTCAATCGCCGAATGCCGGTTGTCGACGCCCGGCACGACGTTGTAAGACATTGATCAATAGAAGCAGCGCGAACGAAGCGCCCAACATCACAACTGCCAGAGCAGTGGCCCCGGCATAGTCGTATTGCTCCAGCTTGATCACGATCAGCAGCGGCGTGATCTCGGTCCGCATGGGCAGGTTCCCGGCGATGAACACTACCGAGCCGTACTCGCCCAGGGCCCGCGCCAGAGCCAAGGCGAACCCGGTCGCCAGGGCCGGCCAGAGTTCCGGCAGAATCACCCGCCGGAACGTATCCCACCGGCGGGCGCCAAGGCTGGCCGCGGCCTCCTCGACCTCGACGTCCAGGTCCTCCAACACCGGCTGAACCGTGCGTACCACGAACGGCAGACCGATAAAAGTCAAAGCCACCACCACTCCCAGGCGAGTGAATGCCACCTGAATGCCCAGAGCGGACAGGTGCCGTCCGACCCAGCCGTTGGAGTCATAGATGCCGGTCAGGGCTATGCCCGCCACCGCGGTCGGCAAGGCGAAGGGCAGGTCCACTAGTGCATCTATCAGTTTCCGGAGCGGGAAGCGATATCGGACCAGCACCCAGGCCACCACCGACCCGAAGACTACGTTCAGTCCGGCTCCGGCCAGCGATGCGCCAAAGCTCAGCCCGTATGAGGCCAGGGCCTGCGGAGCCGTCACCGTCCCCCAGAACTGCTGCCAGCTCATGGCCGTGCTCTTGAGAACCAGCCCGGCCAGCGGGATCAGGACGATCAATCCGAAGTAGAGCAGGGTGAATCCCATCGCCAAGCCGAAGCCCGGGAGGATGCGACGCCTGCGCCGACGATAAGCGGCTCGAGCCAGCATGCCGACTCCGCCTGCCCCTCACTGCCCGGGCTGGTAAATGCGGTCGAACATCCCCCCGTCGGCGAAGTGCTCCTTCTGGGCCTTCTCCCAGTCGCCGAACTCTTCCGCGATCGTGAAAAGCTTCACTTTCGGAAAGCGGTCCTGGTACTTGGCGAGAACCTCTTCCGAGCGTGGGCGATAGTAATGCCTGGCCGCCAGCTCCTGGCCCACTGGCGAGTACAGGTACTCCAGATATGCAGTCGCCACCTGGCGCGTGCCATGCTTGTCCGCCACGCGATCCACTACGGCCACCGGTGGCTCGGCCAGAATGCTCTCCGAGGGCACGACTATCTCCACCTTGTCCCTGCCCAGTTCGTTCAAAGCCAGCAAAGCCTCATTTTCCCAGGCCAGCAGGACATCGCCGATGCCGCGCTGCATGAAGGTGTTGGTCGATCCCCGGGCTCCGGAGTCCAATATCGGCACGTTCTTGAACAGCCGGGCCACAAAGTCCCGCGCCTGGGCTTCGTCTCCGTACTTGTGCCGGGCCCAGGCCCAGGCTGCGAGGTAGTTCCAGCGCGCTCCGCCGGAGGTCTTTGGATTTGGCGTGATCACCGAGACTCCGGGCCTGACCAGGTCGTCCCAGTCGCGGATGCCCTTAGGGTTCCCCTTCCGCACCAGAAAGACGATGGTGGAGGTGTAGGGGCAACTGTTGAGGGGTAACCGTTTTTGCCAGTCCTTCGGCAGCAACTGAGCGTTTTCGGCGATGGCGTCGATGTCGTAAGCCAGAGCCAGCGTTACGACGTCGGCCTCCAGGCCGTCAATGACCGCTCGAGCCTGTTTGCCCGAGCCGCCGTGGGATTGAAGCACCGTCACGCCGGTGCCCGTCTTTTCTTTCCAGTACTTGGCGAAAGCGGCATTGAACTCGGCATAGAACTCGCGGGTCGGGTCATATGAGACGTTCAGAATCTTCACTTCCCCCGGGGCCTGACCCAAACCCGGTTGGGCTGCCAGGCCGATGCTGGCAATTGCCAGGACAGCACACATGTTCTTCATGGGTTACTCCAGTAGAGCGTCATTACTCAATCTGGTGGCCGGCCGACTGCGGCCAGGCCGTCGGGGGCCGGAACGAACTCCCGGCGGCTCTGCCGGGCTGCGCGGGCTACTCTATGTACCCCAGCGCCTTGAGCCGCTGGCGAACCGCCTCAACCTCCTTTTCGGTCAACCCGGGCGGCCGACGGTCAAGCGTCCCGCCCGCGGCCACGTCGCGCAATACCCAGGTGGCGAACTCGGTGACGCTCCTAAACCCGGTGTTGCGAATAAGTTCCGATAATTTATCGTACAACTCTCCGGGAATCTTGAGCGTTACCATTCGGCGCCCGGCTGGAGTTTTATTAGTCATCTACCGGCTCCTGGAGGAAGGTCTGGTACTGCCGAGAGCCCGATTAGAGTGTAACTACACTCCTCGAAGAGTCAAGGGGGTTCCACTTTATTTTCGCGGCCCCAAACGGGGCCACGCCAATCGAGGGCCGGCATGGAACCTACGCCTTTTCTCTGGGCCGGTGGAACCGCTGCCCGCCGGCAGGGCTGGGCAAGTTGGACTCACTGGCCGGCGCCGCAAGGCTGGGAGCGGTTACGACAATTTCGCTCCAGTCAAGCCTCCGCTCGCTCGACCGGTAAACCAATCCTCGGTGCCCGGCCGCCCTGCGCCCGCCTCCGCACAACCGCCGCTCTGACCTGATGCGTGGCAATGGCCGCCAGCCGATCAACTAGTGATTGCGGAGCAGGGCCAAGGCTTCGGCCCGGGTTGCCTGATTGGTGTGCATGATGCCACGCAGGGCGGAGGTCACCATCACGCTGCCTGATTTGCGGACTCCGCGGCACGTTACGCAGGTGTGGATCGCTTCCAGGACGACTGCGCAACCTTTGACGTTCAGGTGTTGGGCCAGGATGTCGGCGATCTGGGAGGTGAGCCGCTCCTGGACCTGGGGTCGATGAGCGAACACGTCCACCACCCGGGCCAGCTTGGATAGTCCGAGCAGCTTGCCGCCCGGGATATACGCGATGTGGGCCTTGCCTTCGAACGGCATCAGGTGATGTTCGCACACACTGTTGAACGGGATGTCGCGGAGGACCACCAGCTCGTGGTGTCCTTCATCGAAGGTGGCCTGAAGGTGGACGTGCGGGTCCTGGTGCAGCCCAGCGAACATCTCGGCGTACATCCGGGCCACTCGGGCCGGGGTTCGCTTGAGCCCTTCCCGATCCGGATTCTCGCCGATCGCCAGCAGGATTTCGCGGACCGCCCGCTCGATTCGGGCACAGTCAATCTTCGCGCTGTCGGCCGGCTGCTCGCTCATGGTCCGCTCTGCGTCCCTCGAGTCATCAGGCCCCCCGCAAGCGGAGGAATTCCACCAGCAGCCGCACGCCGAAGCCGGTCGCGCCCTTGCCGTTCGGGCCCTTGGAGTTCTCCTCGGTGGCCACTGCGGCGATGTCCAGATGAGCCCAGGGCACGCCGGGCTCGATGAATTCCTTCAGGAACATCCCGCCCACGATCGCCGACGCGTCTCGCTTGCCCGGGACGTTCTTGATATCGGCCTCCTGGCTCTTGATCAGTTCGCGGTAGTCGTCCCAGAGGGGCAGGCGCCAGAGGCGCTCATGAGTTCGGCGGCCGGCCTCGCCCAGGTCGGCGGCCAGCTCATCATCGTTGCTCATGATGCCGGCCGCCACGTTGCCCAGCGCGATGCCGATCCCGCCGGTCAGCGTGGCGACATCGATCAGAGCGGTCGGTCGGAGCTGCTTCTGGGCGTAAGTGAGGGCGTCGGCCAGGACCAGACGGCCCTCGGCGTCGGTGCTGACCACCTCGACGGTCTTTCCGCTCATCAGCTTCAAGACGTCGCCCGGGCGGTAAGCGTGATGCGAAATGGCGTTCTCAGCCGCCGCCACCAGTCCGAACAGGTTGCAGCGGAGCCTCAGCGCGCTGGCGGCCTTCAGCACTCCGAGCACGACGGCTCCGCCCGCCTTGTCGAACTTCAGGGCCTCCAGGCCGGCGGCCGGCTTGACGGAATAGCCGCCGGTATCGAAGGTGATGGCTTTGCCGACCAGCACGGTCCGGGTGCGGGTTTTGGGCGCTCCGCGGTACTCGAGTTGGATCAGGCAAGAGGGGTGAGCGGCTCCCTGACCGACCGCCAGCAGTCCGTTCATGCCCAGCCGCTTGAGTTGTTGGACGCCCAGCACGGTGCATTTGAGCTTGGCCTGCCGGGCCAGGGCACAGGCCTCGGCGGCCAGCGTGGCCGGATTGATCACATTGGCCGGCAGATGGGTCAGGCGACGGGCATAGTTCACCCCCTCCGCCACCACCAAGGCCGAGCGGATGGCCGGCATGACGCTTTCGACGTAGCCTCCCTCGTTGGCCCGTACCAGCACACGGATTTTGGGCGGGATCTTCTCGTCCGGCTCCTTGTACTCATTGAACCGGAAGCCGGCCAGGGCCATCCCGGTGGCCCACTCGGCCGGCGCCCCTTCCACGCCGCTGGTGCTCAGCCCGTCCAGCCACAAGGTAGCCACGCTCAGCCGTTCGGCGATCAGCCAGCGGGCCGCAGCCGCAGCCGCCCGGCGAATTTCCTGCGGAGTGACCTTCTTCGCCTCGCCCAGGCTGATCACCAAGACCCGACGGCACGCCCCGGCGCGCGTGGTGTGTGCCAGGTGCCCGACCTCCTCGCGCACGGCGTTGACCGCAAACAGCTCGGAGACCGCGTCATCGCAGAGCTTGTCCAGCCGGGCCACCAACTCCATCGCCGGTTGCGGCTTGGCAATCAGCGGCACGAGCAGAACGTCTCCCGTCAGCCGCCCGCGGTCCCCGGCCCCGAACACGAAGCTGGTTCCATCACGCGCCATCTCTGACCTCACCTGGTCCCGGTCGAGCGTCGCGGCCGCCCTCGGCTCTAGCGCCGTCGCTACCTGCCCGAAACGCCTCAACGCGGACTAATGAGCGTACCATGAGTCCGGCTGGGCGGGAAGCCGGCGGCCGGGTTCTAACCGTTCGATCCGAGGAGCTGGCCGGGGTGGTCGATGATCAGGCGGGCGCCCGCGGCTTCCAGGTCGGCCCGGGTGCGAAAGCCCCAGGTCACGCCGATGCCGACCGCGTCCGCCGCCCGGGCGGTCTCAATATCGGTCGGGGTGTCGCCGATGAGCCAGGTCTGTTTGGGCGCGACGCCCAACTCCCGGCACATGCCGTGAACGTAGAACGGCGAAGGCTTGCGATGCTGCTCTTCGAGGTAGCCGCAAACGGCATCGAACGTGCCATCCGGCCAGAAGGTTTGCACTACCCGGACGGTCATGTCGTGCGGCTTGTTGGAAAGCACCCCCAAGCGGATACCGCGTCGTCGCAGTCGTTCGATCAGCTCCGGAATCCCGGGATAGGGTCTGGTGTGGCGGGTCATGCGGGTCCGGTAGACCGGTCGCACCAGTTCGGCCAGGCGTTCGACCAGGTGCGGGTGGCTCTGGCCCAGGGCCCGCTGGCACAGGCGTGGCACCCCTTCGCCCACCATATAGCGGTAGTTGTCGATTGGGTGGGTGGGCAGCCCGAGCAAATCCAGACAGAAGTTGAGCGACTCCCCGATGTCGCGCAGTGAATCGACCAAGGTGCCATCCAGGTCGAATATGCAGGCTCGGGGCTCTGGAAGCGGTTCCAGCATTGGTTTCCACGAATCCGGGCCGGCTGCCGACTGCAACCGGCTCCTGAGCATACCTTATAATACCGATGGAGGTAAGCTGAAGCGCCATCGTGGGTAATGGGGCATCGAAGCTGGAGTCGGCGGCATGCAAACGCGAAACCGGATTCTGACACCGTTGCTGGGATTCTTGGGGCTGGCCGTGGTTGTGCCGGCCTGGGCTCAGAACGAACTCGCCCGGCCCAGCTACAGTCGACTTCTCAACATTGACGCCCTGATCGACAACCACGCCCGGTTTCTGGCCCGCCGCTATAACCTGAGCGAGGAGCAGGACGCCTATACCCAGGCTTTCTTGCGCCAGCGGACCGACGCGTTCCTGGCCAAACATCGCGAGGAACTGTTCGATCTGGTGGACCGGCTGGTCGAGGTCCGTACCGGGGGCCAGATGGAGCCGCAGGAGCTGATCGAGTGGGGCAAGCGGGCTTTGCCGCTCTATCAGGAGGCCAAGCAACTGATAATCGAGGGCAACAACGAGTGGCGCGGGATTCTCACCGAGGAACAGCGCAAGATCCACGACGAGGACCTGCGGGAGATGCTCGAAAGCTTTGCGACCACCGAGGACCAGTTGCAGCGGATCGTATCCGGGCAGATGGATCTGGAGGAGTTTCGGCGCGGGCCGGCTCGCCAGGTGCCCCGAAATCCCACCGCCCGGATGCCGCTGCCCGCCCAGGCGATCGCCCGGACGGCTGAAGCCGGGCAGGCACCTCCCCCGACTGCCCAGCCGGCGCCTCCTGAACCGACTCCGGCTGACCGGCCGGCCGGGGAGGGCCAATTGCAACCGGTGCCCGCGTCACCACCTGCGCCCGCCGCGCCGGCCCGTCCGAAGTTGAGAAAAGGCGCGGCCCGTTCTCCGGGCGAGTCCGGCAAACCGGAAAGCGGTGGCCCCGGCCTTTCCGGCCGCACGCCGGCCAGGGGTCCCGGATCAGTCCCGGGCGGCACCGAATTCGAGAGCCAATGGGAGGCGTACGTCCGAGAATTCATCCAAAGGTACCGGCTCGACGAGGCGCAGACCCAGCGAGCCAATGCGATCCTGAAGGACTGCCAGGATCAGGCCAACCGGCACATTCAGCGGTGCAAGTCGGAACTGGAACAACTGGATCGGAAACTGACCGACCTGGGGCAGTCGAAGGAGGGCGGCAAGGACAAGATCAAGGAGCTGTCGGAGATCAACGAGCAGCGCAACAAGCTGCTGGCGCCGATCAACGAGATCTTCGAGAAGCAGCTCAAGCCGCGGTTGGAGCGGCTGCCGACCCGGGCCCAGCGTCAAGCGGCCCAGCAGAGCGGTCCCGGGCAGCCGTCCCCGGCCAAGCCGGCTCGACCCAGCCGCAAGCCGCCTCAGCCTCCGCCCAGTCCGCCTGCGCCGCCGGAAGAGCCGCCTTCGGAGCCCGACTCGCCCGACAGCCCGCCGCCGGAATAAGCTGCTTGTGATCGGCAGCCGAAACCCGGCTGTCGGACTGACCGATAAGCTGTTGTAGAATAAATCGCCGCGCGGCGGGCGCAGCGAGGTAGATGCGGAATGACCCGCGGGCGGCCGGCCGGAAAAGCCGGCCAGGAAGGAGACCGATATGCGGAGCTGGCTTAGGCGTGGTCGATTGTGGTTGCTCAGCATCGCAAGCGGGGGCGGTCTGCTGGCGTTGGGCGCGTGCGACCCGGCGGTCCGCGAGACGGTTCTGACCGGCGTCGGGACAGCAATGACCGACCTGGCCAGCACGTTCATCGAGGCTTTCATCCAGTCTTTGATGACCCAGGAAGAGGAAACCGCGACCACCGTGCGGGCGTTCATCGAATACGTGCCGCAGTTGTTCGCCTAGCTTGAAGAACCCTGACGCGGGATCTCGTGAGAAACCGCAGCGCCGTCCCGCCGGGTGCCAGGGCGTGACCGGCACCCGGGGCTGAAGCTTGCCCTGCCGATCCGCGTCCCAAGCCGGGACGGCCTGCTCGGAGTGAGCTTGCAATCGGGGGGTGAGGACCACGCGGGTCAGCCGGTCGATTCGGCGATTGCCAGTCGCTGCTGGCGGGCCGCAGCCAGTTCGATGGCCAGTTCGATGGCCGCCCGCAGGCTGCCCGGGTCGGCCCGGTTCTTGCCGGCGATGTCAAAAGCCGTGCCGTGGTCGGGGCTGGTACGGATGGCATCGATACCCAGCGTCACTTGCACCGCTCGATTGAAGGCCCGCATCTTCACCGGGATCAGGCCCTGGTCGTGATACATCGCGACCAGCCCATCGAAGCGGCTGGCCACCTCGGGGATGAAGGCTGTGTCGGGAGGCAGCGGGCCGGTGACGCGGATGTTGGCATTGCGGGCCAGGGAGATGGCCGGCTCGATGATCCGCTGCTCTTCGTCGCCCAGCACGCCACCCTCGCCCGCATGGGGGTTCAGTCCCAGCACCCCGATGTGCGGCTGCTCGATTCCGAACCAGTCCCGCAAAGCCTGGTCCAGCAGGTCGATGGGCTGGTGCACCAGGCCGATCGTGAAGCGGTTGCGCAACTCGAAAAGCGGCACATGGTCGGACGCCAGAGCCACTCGCAGCCGCCCGGCCACAAACAGCATGTTGACGCGACGGGCCTCGAAAAAGCGGGCCAGGAAGTCGGTGTGCCCCTGGTAGCGATGGTTGGCCAGATGCCAGCTTTGCTTGCAGATCGGGGCGGTCACCAGGGCGTCGATGC
>Ga0136652_1000216_pt1 | contig 30421 bp, 30 predicted proteins | sample ConPoolayeEmetaG_FD_94864 | JGI IMG/M metagenome (GOLD analysis project Ga0136652, IMG submission 94864) | Hot spring microbial mat communities from California, USA to study Microbial Dark Matter (Phase II) - Cone Pool mat layer E metaG... ...
CACCTATACATCCTGTTATCAGTCCTGCTGCCATTCCAACTGCCACTGATGCTACAAATATAACAGTTGTATAGTGCGATGGTGCATAGGCTGATTTACCACCAAGAAAGTCCGCTGCACCCACAAAAGATACAATAACTATTGGAGATATAAGAGCAATCAAAATTAACAGCCTCTTCTTGTTCTTCAGAATGTTGTCCGACATTTTCTTTTCCCACTGGGCTTGATATATTGCCCCAGTTAACATCAACTCATAAAGTTTCCTTAACTTACTCATTCCACTGCCTCCTCCTTTTTAATTTTTTGGTTTTTATGCTATGTTTCTATAGCACTCTTAACTTCTTACTACCACCCACTTTAAACTTCTTAGGCTTTGAAAATGATTTCCTATACCTTCTCCATTGCTTATTATTAATGCAATATAGGTTGATACAAAGGAATGTGTACTAGAAAGATTTTTAACTGAGTGAAAAATTGAACCAAAAATCTTGTCAGTGTTTTTACCTGTTCAGAAATAACAAGAAAATTGAATAATTTTAAAAAAAACATTTGTTGTTACAATATAACTTTTTATGCTTATATGTCAATACCCTCTGAATACTGAAAAAATAATAAAAAAAACAATGGTTGTAAAAAAAATCATCTCAATTGTTGTTCTTGAATCAGTTTCAAATACTGTTGCGAAAATCATACTCATAAGCATGGAAGGCATGCCTGCCTGGATTATACAAACATTAAATGGAATTCCAGTTAGTCCTGTAAAAGTTGCAAAAAATAATCCCAACAGCGGTGATATAAGCATTTTAATCGCAATTGCAGGTATTAAAAGAAGGAATCTTGCAGGCTGAACAGCCTTAAGTGATACACCGACAATCATAAGCATTAATGAGATAACATAGCCTGAAATTTCCTTAAAAATATTTATTATGCTGTCTGACAAATTAATATCAAGTTGTCTTAAAATAATACCCAAAATCAATCCCCAAATTGGTGGAATTTTAAGTATAGTTGTAAGTGAGTCTTTCAGTTTAAAACTTTTTGCACTTCCATACTTCATACATACTGCTACCGCAACAGTCCATACAAGTGGTGTGCTTGCAAGAAGGTCATATGTAAAGGCATAACTCATTCCCTCCTCTCCATAAAGCTTTGTCAAAACAGGCAAACCAATATAAAGAACATTTCCGAAAGCAGAACACATTATTAAAGAACCTATTACTTCAGGCTTAATATTTTTGCTTTGTGCAATCTTTTTATAAATAAACCATGAAATTACAACACAGCTTAATATTGTAAGATTTGCAACAACTGAAATTTTTAAATGACTTAGACTAAAAGGCATCGTATAGGTTGTTTTAAAGCAAACAAAGGGGATAATGTAATAAAAAACAAAATAATTGATTCTGTCACGGATAAAATCTATTTTTTCGGGTGAAACACCAATAACTGTAAAAAGAATCCTTAATAAAAGTCCGACTATTATAAAAGATAAGATATCAAGAAACATTCGTCATAGGGGAATCAAATTTTTTCTTTTAATATTTGCAGGATTTTTTTAAAATCATTTAAATTTTTTTTAAGAATTCCGTATAAAACAGAATCATCAATTTTATCATAACTGTGGACAATTATATTTCTAACGCCTATCATTTTAAAAATTAAATCAAGATATTCGGCTGGAAATAAATTGTTTTCAGCAAGCAATATAAATACTTCCCTGTTACTTTCTGGAATTTTTAATTTTTTATCTGAAATAAGCATCTTTCCAATATCAATAATAGCCTCAATTGCACGATGCAGATTTCTTTCAGCAGAGTCTTTATATATCCATGATTTTATGTAATTCTCATAATCTGGAACTTTTTTTCTTATCTCATATAATTTTTTGAGAGAATTTTCCACTGTTTCAATTTTTGAAAAATATTGAATTTTTCTATACATGCTGATATCTCTTTTTTATTTCATTTAAGTAATAGGGAGCAAAATCATGATATTCTCTGATTATCATATTCTGAAACTCTATTCTATACTGTCTCAAATTTTTTGCCTCATATATTAAAATCCCTTGTGAGATTATGGAAAAAAGAAGTAAAATGGAAGTAAATTTGTCAGCCATATTTACTATGCTTATATCTCTTTTTATGCCAAATTTGAATAAAGTTTTTGAGATAATGTCTTCTACATGACTAACTAAAAGTAAAATTTCTTCCTTATTTACATAAGGAGCAGGCAATATGGCAATGTCTATGTCACTGTCCTTTCTAACTATTCCCTTAACTAAAGAACCATACAAATAAACAGCTACAAGCCCTGGAATTTTTTCAGTTTTTAAGGCTTTTTTTAACTCATTTATAACCTTTTTCATAGATTAATTATAACAGTTTCTATTATATCTTCTCAGACAATTTTAATGAGTTTTCAATGCAATCATTTACACTTACACCCCTGTAGGCATTTCCTGTAAGATATAATCCTGGATATTTTTTCAGTATTTCATCAATCCTTGTAAGTTTTTCTTCGTGACCAACTTCATACTGTGGAATTGCCCTTTCCCAACGAAATATTTTTATAAAATTTGGCTCTCCCTTGATTTTAATAATCTCCCTTAGTTCTGACAAAGCTAAATCAATTAGTTTTTCATCGGACAACAATGCAAGCTCTGGTGCTCTTCTTCCGCCTATCATGCTTCTTAGTAAAACATAACCTTCAGGAGCTCTGTTTGGGAAAATACTTGAGTCAAAAAGACATCCAAGAATCTCTCTTTTCTCTCTATAGGGAATAAGAAAACCATAGAGGTCTGTCCCAAAACCTATTTGCTCTTTTTTAAATCCTAAGGCAACAACACTCAAAGGTGGATAGGGAATGGAGTTTAAAATATCTGAAATCTCTTTATCAAAATCTTTAAGTATTTGAGCTGTCTCATGGGCTGGGCAGGCAAAAATAACTTTTTTTGCTTCAATGGTTTCTCCATTTTCAAAAAAAACTCTATAAGTTCCATTTTCATAATTACAACCTGTAACTTTTTTACCTTTAATTATTCTTCCTTCAAGTTTGCTTTCAAGGGAATTAATAAGTTCTAACATACCTCCTTTAAAAGACATAAGCACAGTCTCTGGCTGAGCTTTTACATTTTTTCTTTCCTTTTTCAAAGCCAGCAATCCCTTTATAAGTCCTCCATATTTTTTTTCAAGAAAGTAAACCTTTGGAAAACAGCTTTTCATACTCATTCTTGAAGGGTCTCCGGCATATATACCCGTTGACATAGGATCAATAAGTTTTTCATAAAATTCCCTTCCAACTCTTCTGCTTACAAACTCTTCCACTGATTCATCTTTTTCTTCTTTTAAAGGTGGAATTAAATATTCACGAATGAGTCTTATTTTTCCTGAAAAAGAAAGCAAAGAAGATAAGAAAAATTTTAAAGGATTGGAAGGCACCTCTTTAAGTTTACCATCAATGAGTATGTATCTTTTTTTTGCGCTTTCACTTCCCTTTACAGGTTCTATATTTAATTCCTTTGCTAGGGCAATTGTTGATGGTTTGTTACTTAAAAATCCGTTAACTCCCCCTTCACAAAGAAAACCTGATACTTTTTCAGTTATTATCTTACCACCTGTTCTTTTGTCTGCTTCAATTAGTTTTATATCAAGTTCAGGATTTCTTTTTAGTAAAAAGTATGCAAGGCTTAACCCTGAAATTCCACCGCCTACAATTATTACTTCTGAATTACCCATTTAATTATTGCCTCCACCATATCTTTTATTGTTCTTTAAATTCTCTTGATGAAAAAGCTGTCTTGAGCGATTTTAGAGAATTTTGGCAAACAGTTCTTAGCGAAGCGAAGCGTCCACAGCCGCAACTGTTTGAACCCAAAGGGTGAGTTTTGTGGTTGTAGCAGAGCGAGCTTAGAACTGTCCAAAAGTCTCTCATGAGAGAAAGACAGCCTTTCTTCATTTTTTTTGCATTACCCATTTAATTATTGCCTCTACCATATCTTTTATTGTTGATTTTTCAGAAATAATACTTACTTTATAGCCCCTTTCTTCAATTGCCTTTGCAGTTGTATTTCCTAATGCTACAATGGTAACTTCCTTAAGCATCTCTTTAGCTTCATCTTTAAGTATTTCTATAAGATTGTTAAAACTTGACGGAGATGTAAAGGTAGCAATTGTAATCTTTCCTTCTCTTAAAAATCTTGCGAGTCTTTTCCCATGCTCTGTAGGCTTGACAGTTCTGTATGTAATCGGTGCATCAACTTTTACACCGAGCTTTTGCATCTCCTCAACAAAACTTTTCAGTGCAATATCTGAACGGGGATAAAGGATTTTAAGGTTGAAGGCTGAAGGCTTTAGGCTGAAGAGTTTATCTTTAAATAATTTCACCAAGGCAGAAGAATTGAATTCATCGGGAACTATATCTGCATTTATCCCGTAGTTTCTTAAACTCTTAGCTGTTTCTTTACCAATTGCACAAATAAGAATATCTTTCAAAGCCCTCACATCTCTGCCAATACTAAGAAATCTCTCAAAAAAGAAGGAAACTGCTCTTGGAGAGGGAAAAATTATAAAATTATAACTCTTAATCTCATTTATTGCTCTGTCAAGTTCTGAAAAATCTTCTGGTGGTAAAAAATCTATTGTTGGAAACACAAAAAGCTCTGCTCCCATATCCTCAAGCTTTAAATAATCTTCAGTTAATTGCCTTGTAATAAGAATTCTTTGTCCATGTAGAGGCTTTTTTTCATACCAGTTTAGTTTGTCTCTTAATTTTACAACATCACCAATTACAAGAATTGCTGGAGGAGTAATCCTATTCTGCCTTGCAAGCTCTGCTATCTCTGAAATTGTTCCTGTAATTACTCTCTGCTCTGCTCTTGTCCCCCATCTTATTATTGCAGAGGGAGTCTGTGGAGAAAGCCCTTCCTGAATAAGCTTTTCTGTAATTGTATTGAGATTCTTTACACACATTAAAAAAATCATAGTTTCCGGTGCATTGGAAGCCCTTATGTGAGTAAAAATTCTATCCTGTTTTGACAGGTCTTCATTTCCGGTTATTACAGTAAAGGCAGATGCAACTTTTCTATGAGTAACAGGAATTCCTGCATAGGCTGGAACAGCAATGACAGAACTAATTCCTGGAACTATTTCAAAATCTATTCCTTCTTCTGCAAGAATCTCTACCTCTTCTCCTCCTCTTCCAAAAACAAAGGGATCTCCACCTTTTAGTCTGCAAACAATTTTACCTTCCTTTGCCTTTTCAACAAGAACTCTGTTTATTTCATCCTGAGTCATTTCATGATGACCGCCTCTTTTACCTGCATAGATAAATTCAGCATCCTTCCTTGCATAAGTTAAAAGTCTTGGGTTTATATGAAAATCATATACAATGCAATCAGCCTGCTCAATTGCCCTAATTCCTTTTAATGTAATTAATCCTGCATCACCAGGACCAGCTCCAACAAGGTAAACTTTTCCTTTATTCACGCTTTTCTCCCTATATAAATCTTTTCAAGTATCTGCCTGCCTCCTCTGCCAAGTAACTCTTCAGCAAGCTCTTTACCAAGTTTTTGAGCCTCTTTAATCTTTCCTTCTTTACTGCCCTTTATCATTGGCATTTCACCATCAGGGTCTCCTATCATTGCAACTATTTTTAGAGTGTTATTTTTTAAAATCTTTGCATGACAGGCAAGAGGAACCTGACATCCTCCGCCCATTACTGATAAGAATGCCCTCTCTGATAGTACGCAAAGAGCAGTTTCCTCATGATTTAAACTTTTTACTGTCTCATTTACAAAATAATCATCAACTCTTGTTTCAATTCCAATTGCTCCCTGCCCAATAGCAGGAATCATTAAATCCTCAGGGATACACTCTGTAACCAAATCCTCAAAGCCCATTCTTTTTAAACCAGCCATTGCAAGTAAAATTGCGTGAAACTGTCCCTCTTTAAGTTTTCTTATTCTGGTATCCACATTGCCTCTAAGTGAAGTTATATTTAAATCATCCCTCAAGGCTTTAACCTGAACCGTTCTTCTGAGACTGCTTGTTCCAACCGTTGCTCCCTGAGGTAGCTCTTTCAAAGGTTTCCCATCAATACTTATAAAGGCATCTCTTGGGTCTTCTCTTTCACATATTGCAGAAATATGTAATCCTTCCGGAATCTCTGTTGGAACATCCTTCATGCTGTGAACTGCCATATCTATTTTTCTTGAAAGCAATGCCTCTTCTATTTCCTTTACAAATAAGCCTTTGCCACCAATTTTAGCCAAAGGTGCATCAAGGATTTTATCTCCTGTTGTTTTAATTTTTTCTATATCAATTTTTAATTCTGGATAAAGTGTTTCAAGCTTTTCTTTAACCCAGTTTGCCTGCCACAAAGCAAGCTTGCTTCCTCTTGTGCCAATTATTAATTTATTCCTCTTCACTGTCAAGTCCGAATAACCTCCTTGCCGCAAAAATAAGTATTTCCTTACTGTCACAGTTATTTTTCAAAGCAACTGTTGGAGAATGCATTATCTTATTTATGATACTCTGGGTAAGATAATCTACAGAAGCTAAAACCTCTGGTGGAAGCTCTTTGAAACGGGATTTAAATTTTTCAAGTTCTTCCTGCCTTACCTGTTCAGCCTTATTTCTTATTGAAACAATCACTGGAACACTTTGAAGTGAATTAAGCCATTGAAAAAATTTCTCTGTTTCTTCTTCTACAATCTTTAAAGCCTTCTCAGCCTCCTTTTTCCTTTCAAGAATATTAGAGTCAACTACATCCTGAAGGTCATCTATGTTGTAAAGATAGACATTGTCAAGGTCATTACATTTTGGGTCAATATTTCTTGGGACTGATATATCAATAAAAAATAGAGGTCTGTGTTTTCTTAAAGGCATAACTTCTTTAATCATCTGCTCTGTTATGACATACTGGGGAGCACCAGTTGAACATATGACAATATCAGACTTTGTAATCTGCTCTTTAAGGTTTTCAAATGCAACTGCATTACCATTAAACTCTCTGGCAAGTTCTTCTGCACGCTCATATGTTCGGTTTGTAACATAGACATTTTTTATTCCGCTTCCTATAAGATGCCTCATTGCAAGCTCTGCCATCTCACCTGCACCAACAAGAAGAATGGATTTTTTTGAAAGTTCATCAAAAACCTTTTTAATAAGTCCTACAGCAGCATAACTTACAGATACAGGATTTTCGCCAATTTTTGTTTCATTTCTTACTCTTTTAGCTGTAAAAAGTGCTCTGTTCATTAGATGATTAAGAATTAAGGAAGTGGTCCTCTCTGAAAGAGCAACCTCATAAGAATCCTTAACCTGTCCTGTAATCTGAGGTTCTCCTACAATCATTGAGTCAAGGCTTGATGTAACTTTAAAAAGATGACTTACAGCATCTCTGTCATAGTAAATGTAAAGATATTGTTCAAAATCTTTTACAGAAATATTGTGAAACTCTGAAAGAAATTGTTTTAAATTTGCTACTATGTTTTCGTATTCCTGGTTAGAGTAAACATAAACTTCTACTCTGTTACAGGTAGAAAAAATTACAGCTTCATTAATACCTTCAGTTTGAATTAATTTTTTTAAACCCTCCTTAATACTGTTCTGAGTATTAAAGGCAAGTTTTTCTCTTATCTCAACAGGTGCTGTTTTATGATTCAGTCCAACAACAATTAAACTCATAGCCTTTTATGAAAACTTTCTGTTAAAAGATTTATACCGAAGAATCCAAATATCACAAGAAGGAAACCGAATATTGTAAGATACGCTGCCTTTTTCTTTCTCCAGTCTCCTTTAACCCTTAAATAGAAAATTAAAAAATATACAGCCCATGTAAGAAAACTCCATATTTGTTTTGGGTCAAAATGAAATCCGAGCAAGCTTAAATATTTTATTAAACCCACAATGAGTGCAGCAGTATAAACAGGTAAACCACAGTATATAAGACGGTAGTTGATTTTATCAAGAACTTCAAGACTTGGCAAAATCCTGTCAAAACCTCCGAATTTTTTTGATTTTATTGCTCTTTCCTGAATTAAATACAAAATACTGAAAATGAAAGCAATGCTGAATAAAGCTATTCCGAAAACCGCAAGCAGGGCATGAATATCTATCCAGAAGCCTTTTAATTCGGGCTTTACAACAGGAAAGCTTCTCGGGAAAAATGCACTTATGAACATTAAAATAAAACCAAGTATAACACCAAAAGATAAAATCCTTGCTTTGTAAGTGAGATTTATTAAAAGGGACACAGCTAAAATGCTCCAAGCAAAAAAAGAAGTTGCTTCATGCATTGAAAAAACAGGTGCCTGTCCTGATTTTATGTATCTTACCAAAATATAAACTGTATGCAGGAAAAAACCTGCCAGGGTTAATAAAAATACTGCTCTGTCAAGATCGCTTTTCTTTCTTAAAAGCCCTACAATACTCAGTAAAAATCCAGCAAAATAAAGTGTAAGTGCAAGCTCAAAAAATATTGTTCCCATCAGAAGCAGCCAAGCTCACATTTACGGATTTTTATCTTTAACTCATTTGCTGCTTTTCCAACTTCAATATATGCTACATTGATTTCTTCAGCTATCTTTCTTGCCTCAGTACATGTAATTTTTCCGTCATTGCTTCTTTCTTTGAGAAGCTGATAAATAAGTTTTTTTTGTTGAATCTTTTCAATCTCTTTCATAATATCCTCCATAGAATACTTTCCTTCAATAATAATATCCGCTTGATCAGCAACAGTTTTTCCTGAAGGTTTAACATAATCTTTAGCTTTAAAAAATATTATAACATCAGGCTGAGTTAATCTTACCAGAGAATTTCCTTCCATGATTAAAACTATCTTTGTTATATCTGAATAAAGATGCATCATCTCATTTTTAAGTTTCTCAATTGTTTCTGGTAAATCCTCCTCAGTAGCCTTTATCAGGTAAACAGTATCTGCTCCTGCTTTCTTCATTCTTGCAGTGTCTTTCCCCGGCTGATCAATAATTTCCTGTTCAGAGATAATCTGGGAATAAAGAGTAGTTTTTGTGTATTTTATTGCAATAATTTTTATCTGTCTGTCAAATCTATTTTTTAAAAAACCTATCAACTTTTCAATGAACAGGGTCTTTCCAGCTCCGCTACCACTTCCACAAACACCAATGCTTAATGGAAAACGCATGATTTATAATAAACCATAAATGCCTGAATTTGCTATTAGGACAGCCAATCCTAATGGCAAATTAAGGGATAATGATTTATAATAATTAAATGAATTCAGAAGACACCCTTGAACTCACTCCACTTATGAGACAGTATTTTAAAATCAAACAAAACTACAGGGATATTATACTTCTTTTCAGACTTGGAGATTTTTATGAAATATTCGGAGAAGATGCTAAAATCGCATCAAAAATTCTTCAAATCACACTTACAGCAAGAAATAAATCAAAAGAAAAATCTGTTCCAATGTGCGGATTTCCATATTTTGCCTCTGATTCCTATATTGAAAAACTTCTCTCTGCAGGATATAAGGTGGCAATATGCGAACAGATTGGTGACCCAAAAAAATCAAAGGGTATTGTTGACAGAGAAGTTGTAAAAGTTTTAACGCCAGGAACATATCTTCCTGAAGGAGTTAAAGAAAATATATATATAATGGCGGTATATCCTTTTAGAAAAAAAACAGGAATAGCTCTTTCAGACATAACAACAGGAGATTTCATTCTTTACGAAACAGAAAAAAACTTTAATGAAGAGGTGCTCAGATTTGAGCCAAAAGAAATTCTGCTTCCATCAAGTTGTAAAGATACCTACAGATTTGAAGAAATTCCCTTTCATAAAACTTTCATTGAGGACTGGAAATTTGATTATTTTACTTCATATAAAATGTTATTACATCACTTTAAAGTTGCATCCTTAAAAAGCTATGGTGCTGAGGAGCTTGAGTCAGCAATTCAGGCAGCAGGCGGTCTTTTAAGTTATCTTGAAGAAACTAAACAATCTGTAAAGTTTAAAGGAATTAAAGTTTTTAATCTTTCTGATTTTATGCTTCTTGACCCATCAACCAAAAAAAATCTTGAAATTCTTTCATCACTTGATGGCTCTAAGGATGGCTCTCTTTTCTGGCTTCTTGATGAAACCCTCACTCCTATGGGAAATCGTTTCCTGAAAAATGCTCTATCATCTCCGCTTTTAAAAAGGGAAGAAATTGAAAAGAGAATGAAATGCGTTGAAGCCTTTTATAAAGATCTTCTATTAAGAGAGACCCTGAGACAATCCATCAAAGATTTCCCGGATATAGAAAGGATTGCTTTAAAAATAAGAGCAAAGAATGTTAATCCAAGAGAACTCAGAGCATTAATGGAAGCTCTGAAAAAAATTCCTGAAATAAAAGAAAAACTCTCAAAATCAGATTTTGAACAAATTAAAGAAGTTTCAGAAAACCTTCACCCTCTTGAAGAAATATCAGAACTTATTGATAAAGCCATAGTTAACAGCCCTCCTGCTTTAACATCAGAGGGAGGCATTTTTAAGGAAACTTACAATGATGAGGTTGCTTTTTTAAGAAAACTTACAGTCTCCGGTAAGGATTACATTGCAAAGCTTGAAGCCGAGGAAAGACAAAACACAGGAATAAGTTCTCTAAAAATCGGTTATAACAGAATATTTGGTTACTATATTGAGGTAACAAAACCAAATCTTCATCTCGTTCCTTCTCATTATATAAGAAAACAAACACTAATAAATGCTGAAAGATTTATAACAGAAGAATTAAAGGAACTTGAGACTAAAATACTTGGAGCAGAAGAAAGACTTAAAACACTTGAACATGAACTTTTTATTGAATTGATTGAAAAAATAATCCCCTCTGTTGAAAAAATACTTAAAAATGCTGAGACCACAGGATACATTGATTTTATCTTATCACTGGCAACTGTTGCATCAAAATATAACTACACAAAGCCTGAATTAACAGATGATGAAATTATTGAGATAATTGATGGAAGACATCCTGTGATTGAAAGACTTATCCAGCTTGGAAAGCTTCCTGAACAGAGATTTATCCCAAATGACCTTTCAATTGGCAGTGAGAATCAAAAAATAATTATACTGACAGGTCCTAATATGGCTGGAAAATCAACATATATGAGGCAGAATGCCCTGATTGTTCTTATGGCCCAGATTGGCTCATTTGTTCCTGCAACATCAGCTAAAATAGGCATTGTTGATAGAATATTCACAAGAATTGGAGCATCAGATTATCTTGGAAAAGGACAGAGCACATTTATGGTTGAAATGATAGAGGTTGCAAATATTCTAAATAATGCAACATCAAGAAGCTTCATAATCCTTGATGAGGTTGGAAGGGGAACAAGCACTTTTGATGGAATAAGCATCGCATGGGCAACTGTTGAATACATAGCTCAGAAAATAAAAGCAAGAACACTCTTTGCTACCCACTATCATGAACTTACAGAGCTTGCATTCAATATTGATTGTGTAAAGAACTATTCAGTTGCTGTTAAAGAATGGGGAGATGAGATAATATTTTTAAGGAAAATACAAAAGGGTGGTGCTGACCGTAGCTATGGAATACAGGTTGCTCGCGTGGCAGGACTTCCTGAAGAACTTTTAACAAGAGCAAGACAGTTGCTCGCAAAGCTTGAAAAAAGAGAACTATCAACATTTAAAGCAATGGGCAGACAGCTTGATCTGTTTTTCCAAGGAGACCCTTTAATTGCGGAAATAGCTAAGATAGACCTTGAAAATATTACTCCACAGAAAGCATTAAAAAAACTTAAAGAGCTTAAGGAGATGATAAAGGAATGATCAAGGTTGGACTTACAGGAAACTTTGGAATGGGTAAAAGCACTGTTGCCCGTATTTTTCAAAGACTCGGTGCTCATGTAATAGATACAGACAGAATTGTTGCTGAACTACTGAAAGAACGTGAGGTATGTGAGGAAATTAAAAAACTTTTCGGTGAGGAAGTAATAAAAGATGGAAAGGTAGACAAAAAGGCAATTGCAGATATAGTATTTGAAAATCCTTCAATGAGAATATATCTTGAAAATATCCTGCATCCAAGAGTTTTTAAAAAAATTGATGAAATAATAGACAGAATTCCCTCCTCAGGAGAACCAAAAATTGTTGTAATTGAAGCTCCTGTTATTTTTGAGAGAGGATATCAGAACAGATTTGATTTAATAGTCACAGTTTTTACTTCTGAAGATACAGCTATTGAAAGGCTTGAGAAAAAAGGCATAACAAAACAGGAGGCTATCAAAAGAATCAAAAGTCAGTTTCCAATTGAAATGAAAAAATCAAAATCTGATTTTATAATAGATAATTCAGGAAGCATTGAAAATACAATGAAACAGGTGGAAGAAATATTTCAAAAACTTACAATAATGGAGAGAAAGTATGCTGGTAATTAGAGAGATTAAAAAATTTGACTTTCCAAATCCTGTTATAACTATTGGTAACTTTGATGGAGTTCATATCGGGCATCAAAAAATCTTTAAGTTTCTTACAAGAAAAGCATCTGAGATTAATGGAACTTCTGTAGTAATAACATTTGAACCTCATCCTGTGAGGGTTCTCTATAAAGATCACTCTCTTAAGCTGATAACAACGACTGAAGACAGAATAAAACTCATTGAAAAATGCGGAATAAATATTACTGTCTGTATACCCTTTACACCTGAGTTTGCATCAATAGAGGCTGAAGATTTTGTAAAAAATATTCTTGTTGAAAAATTTAAAGCAAAATGGGTTGTTGTTGGCTATGATTACAGATTCGGTAAAGGCAGAAAGGGTGATGCTCAGTTATTAAAAAAACTTGGCAGATTATACAGATTTAAGGTAACTGTGTTAAAAGCATATAAAAGAAGGGGAGAAGTTTTAAGTAGCACAGCTGTAAGAGATGCCTTACTGCAGGGTGATATAAGGCAGGCAAACAAATTTCTTGGAAGAGCTTATCATATTGATGGAAAAATAATTAAAGGAGCCGGAAGGGGAGCATCAATTCTTTGCTATCCAACAGCAAATATATCTCCACAGCAGGAAATCATACCAAAAGAGGGAGTTTATGCGGTAAAGGTAACACTTCCTGACAGAAAGACATTAAAAGGTGTTGCAAATATCGGGAAAAACCCAACATTTGGAAACAGCTCTCTAAGTTATGAGGTTCATATTCTTAATTTTAGAGATAATCTTCTCGGAAAGAAAATAAGAATTCATTTTATTGAAAGGCTTCGCGATGAAAAGAAGTTTAAATCTCCTCATGAACTTAAAGAAAACATAAAAAATGATATTGAAAGAGCCAGAGAAATATTTAAAAAAGATAGGACAGGGCTTTTTTTAGATTCTTAAACTTACAGGATCAACCTCAACTTTAAGGGAAACACCTTTTAAATCTTTAAGTTTACTCACTAAATGATGTGCTTCTTCTGTAAGCTTTTTCCTCTCTTTTGAACGAAGTATGAATATAAACTCTGATTTGCTTTCATCTGTGTACCCTCCAAGAATCTCAGCAGATGTTTCACAGTTCAGTAACTCCTTAATGGTTTTAAGAGTTTCCTTTGAGGCTGTTTTCTTAAGTTTTATCATCAATTTTATAAGCCTTGCAAAGGGTGGAAACCCGGCATTTTCACGATGTTTGAGTTCATAAAAATAAAAATCTCTAAAATTATAAGAGCGAATAAACTTCAAAAACTCATTACCTGGATTGCCTGTTTGAATAATCAGGGTTCCATCATTCTTGATTAACCTTTTTATTGATAGCACTTTTCTGAAAACATTTTCCAGAGCTCTGTAATCAGGGATGGAGAGAAAAAAATCAAAATCAACAATCACAGCTCCTTTAAAAACAGGTGCATAACCCTTTTTTATCTTTCCTGTTTGTATTACATAGATTCCCTTCAGTTCCTCATGCTCTGATTCAAGTTCCTTTATCTCCAACCCTTTTTTAGAAAAAATTTTTTCAAGTTCCTCTTTAATCTTTTCAATGCCTGTTCCAACAGGCTGAATATCCATACTGAAGCAGTAAGGACATTCCTTGGGAGCTTTTATTACAATATTACATCTGAAGCATTCAAGAACATTGAGAGATTTATGAAAAACAAATGTGTATCCACAGTTTTTACATCTCATTACCTCACCGCATTCTGAACATCTCAGAATACTATAACCGCTTCTTGGAGCTGTAACAAGGACTCCTTCCTTGAAATACTGCCTTAAATAAAGCACTGTCTCTGGGTGAAAAGTGCTTCTGTATGGCTGTCTGATAACTTTTATATCAGAATGTTTAACTGTTTTAAAATCATCAATGAGTTCATATTTTCCAATAATTGAGTTAAAATAGGATGTTACTGATGGCATTTCCGCTGTTAGCACAACTGGACAGTCTTCAATAAATCCTCTCATTATCGCACAATCTCTTGCATGATATCTCGGAGTCTGCTCCTCTTTATAAAGCCAGCTTGACTCATCAGCTACCATAATTAAGGAAAGTTTTTTTGCAGGTGCAAATAAGGCTGACCTTGTTCCCACTATGATTCTTGCCTCATCCTGCATTATCATGCTTATTGAACTGAAAAGCTCAGAATGCTTCATATCACTGTGCAGAAGAACAACTTCATCAATTTTTTCTTTAATGAGACTGTAAAGTATTCTGGCATCTTTTATTTCAGGCATTATTAAAAGTATGGTTCCTTCTGAAGTCCTCAGTCTTTTTGCAGTCTCAATTATGAGTGCAATTTCATAAGCAATATTTGGACAGTGTATGAGAAAAGTTTTATATTTCTTCATCATGGTGGCTTCAGCAATTTTTGAAACTGTTTCCTCATTTATCCTCTCAGGATATACAAAATAAATTGAAGAAGACAAAGGTTGTCTTGTAAGCTTTCTTTTTTTTGCTTTAAGAAATTTTACTGCCTCCTCAAAAAATGTAATTCTTAATACAGAGCCCATTTCTGAAAGATAGTAAAAACTGAGCCATTGAAGGAAGCTGACAAACCTTTCTGAATATGCCCTGCCTAAAACTCTAATAATTTTTTTTATCTCGGGTATACCCGGCAGAGCTTCTCTTTTATTAAGAATAATGCCATAAGCCGTTCTGCCTCTTAATGGAACTTCAACCGCAAAGCCTGTTAAATCTTTATCCTCTTCATACTGATATGTAAGTGTCTTAAGCTTTAAAGGAACTGAAACATCAAAGTATGGCATCAGTAAATTATAACCCTTTATGGTATAATTTACAAATGTTTTTAAAATTGCTGATATTGATATGTCTTTTAATAACAGGCTGTAGCATACCAGAGATTGTTGTCCTTCATGATCCATTAACCGCTGAAGAACATCTTCAGCTTGGATTGAGTTATGAAAAAAAGGGACTTTTTGAGGAAGCTAAAAAGCATTATAAAGAAGCATCAAAATCAGATGCAAGAGGATATCTTTTTCTTGGCAATCTTTATCTGAATCAGGGAGATTATGAAAAAGCTGAACAATATTATAGAAAAGCAATCCAGAAAAACAGTAACCTGTCAGATGCTTATAACAATCTGGGATGGCTTTATTGTCTGAAAAATGAGAAACTTGAGGATGCTGAAAAGCTTGTAAAAAAAGCTATAGACATTGAAAAAGGTAATTTAGATAAAATTAAAATTTATGAGGATACACTTGAAAAAATAAGAAAACTGAAAACCAAATAGGAGGTGCATTATGTTTAAGAAGTTACTATCTGTTTACCTTATTGTGGCAATCCTGATAATCGGGATTGCACAGTCGGTTGGTGCTGGTTTTATTCCATCAGAGGTAACCCTTAATACAAAACTTCAGGACATTGAAAAAATTCAGAAACTTCTTGAGATGAAGATTGTATCCCAGAGACTTAAGGATTTTGGTTATTCTGAAAAGGAAATAATGGATAGAGTTTCAATGCTTGATGAGCAGACATTACACAAACTTGCACTGAAAATTGATGAACTTAAAATAGCAGGAGATGCTGGTACTGCTTTGCTTTTAGCCCTTCTGATTATTGCTCTGGTAATATTGATAATAAATCTTACAGGTCACAGAGTTACGATTAAATAACAAAAAGTCAGGGGGGTCATCCCCCTGTTTTCATCTTTATTATTAAGAAGGCAAAAATTAAATATCCTATCAAACCTGTAATAAGACTGACAGGCACACCAATTTTTGAACTGAGCAATACAACTGCAAAAATGTAAATAAGCCATGGCAGTAGCATGATCAACAAACTTTTTGCATATAAAATTACAGCATCACATCCGGATTCAAAATAAATTGTCAGAAAAGTAACAAATGTAATCACAGGTAAATTTGCAAAGAATGCTGCTATAAGACCCTTGCTGTGAGATGCAAAGTATGTTACTGTGCTGACAACTATTCCGCCAACTAAAAAATAAAAAATGTATTTAATTTCCATAATTTATTTTACACTGTTATATTTAAATGTGGTATACAGAATTCTGGCAGACCTTGTTGTTTTGGTTCATTTTCTATGGATATTGTTTTTGATTTCAGGTGCTTTCTTGGCAAGGAAATATAGATTAATAAAATATTTTCATATTGGTGGTCTTGGATTTGCATTTTTGATTCAAATTTTTGGCTGGTACTGTCCATTAACCCATCTTGAAATATGGCTTCGTTCAAAACATTCACCATCTCTGGCATATACAGGCTCATTCATTATTCATTATGTAGAAAAGATTGTTTATATTGAGCTTCAGAGCTGGATTATATTTATGCTAACTCTGATTATTGCAGGAATAAGTTTTTTAATTTACAGGACATCAAAGCCAAAAATTTAGTATAATTAAATATGAAATTCATCAGACTATCTATTATTATATTAATCCTCTTAATCCCTCAGTGGCTTTATGCAGAAGTCTCACTTCAGAAGTGCAATGAGCAGGACATAAAGGGAGTTTACAATTTAATAATTTACTCCAACTCATTTATAAATGATCCTGAAACATTTATAATTCTTGACAGGGCAGATGATGAACTCAAAATACTCCCGTATGCACCATCTTTTAAATACTCAGTCAAAGAAAATTTAAATGAAAATGAGAGTTTAAAAATTGCAAAAGAGATTTTAAAAGACTCATCAATTGTGAGTTTTATAAAATGCTCTGCAATAAAAGAAGGAGAAAATATTTATGGTTATGAGCTGAAACCAATTTATTTCCCATGGATATTCGGTATTCTTGAACCACTTGAAACAGTTTATAAAAAACAGGGCAATACAATCACAATTTTCATAAGACTTCATCCACAGGTTGAAAGACAGATTTATTTTAATGGCGACTCAGGAAGGGATGACAACTAAATGTTTCTTTTGAATTCACCACTTTTGCCACCGGATTTATAGACAAGCTTTATCTCTTCAATAGTCATCTCTCTGTCAACTGCTTTACACATATCATAAACAGTCAATGCTGCCACAGAGGTAGCAACCATTGCTTCCATCTCAACTCCTGTCTGTGCAGATGTCTTTACAGTTGTTTTAATTTTTACCAGAGAATTCTTTTTATCAGGCTCAAAATCAATCTCAACAGATGTAATTGGCAGTGGATGACATAATGGAATTAGATGGGGTGTCATTTTTGCAGCCATCACTCCTGCAAGGCGTGCAACCTGAAATACATCACCCTTTGAAATTTCTTTGTTAAGAATCAGCTTTAGGGTTTCAGGCTTCATCTTTATCAGTGCTTCTACAGTAGCCACTCTTTCAGTAACTGGTTTTTCAGTAATATCTACCATTCTTGCTCTTCCTTTCTCATCAAAATGTGTGAGACTCATTTTTATACTCCATAGATTTATTTAATAGTTCCTCTAAATGGGTGCAGAGACCGTGCAGCATCCTGAGTTCCCAGAATGTAAGTCCTGTCCTTCCAAAAAGGTGCCTGAAGTTGTTCATTATTCTTTTTTCAATTTCACCCTCAGGAATATAGCCTGATTTTTTCAATAAATTATAAAGCCTCTCATAAAGCTTCTCAAGTTCTGTCTGGTCAACATAAAACTGCCGCTGCATATGATAATCCCTCAGTTCCTCACACCTCATAAGCTCATAGGCAACAACTAAGACAGCCTGACCGAGGTTAAGGGATGGCTGTAAATCAGATGAGGGAATTGTCATAAGATATCCGCATTTTTCAACCTCTTCATTAAACAGTCCTTTGTCTTCCCTGCCGAATAGTATTGCAACTCTGTTTTTTTGAGCAACTTCATAAATTCTTTTAACACCATCCCTTACATCAACAATAGCACCTCTTTTTGAACCTCTTCTACGCGTTGTCCCCACAACAAGTGCTTTGTCCTTTATAGCTTCATCAATTCCTGAGCAAATCTCAGCTTTTTCAAGTACATCCTCACTTCGCCATGCCATCCATTTTGCTTCATCAGTTAAGGGAACAGGATTTACCAGAGACATTTTTGTAAATCCCATATTTTTAATAGCTCTTGCAGATATGCCGATATTCCCTGCTTCTTTTGGCTCAACCAAAACAAAGTAAACATTTTCTTTCCATGACATCTTTAAAATGAAAGTGGTTCCTCTTCTTCTGTGGATGGTTCTTCAAGTTCAATCAGTGTTTTCTGGAGCTCCTGTTCAGCCATTTTTAGCTTATTTTTACAAAAACGTATTAATTCAGAAGCTCTTTTTACCTTCTCAACAAGAACATCAACATCAACTTCCTGGGATTCTATATACTTCAGAATTTCTTCTATCTCCTTCATAGCCTTAGAATAACTGAGGTTGTCCATTTTCTTCCTCCCTTTCAGTGATTTTACCTGTGACCTTGCCTTTATATAGCTTTACCTGAATACTCTGACCAACCTCTACATCCATGGAGTTTTTTAGAATTCTTCCATTAAGATACGCAATACTGTAACCCCTTTTAAGAATATTTTCAGGGCTTAAAAGATGAAGTTTTTCTGAAAATCTATCTATATGCAGAGCTTTAATGGCAAATATGCTTTGAAGTCTTGATTTTATCTTTTCTTTATATGATTTTATTCTGAAGTTTACCTCTGCAAGATATTCCGAGCAGTTGAGCTTTATTTTATGATTTAAACTGTTAAGATTTACTTCCTCTTTTTTTATACGATGAATGGTATTTTTATGAAGATTATGCTTCAATGAAAGTATTCTCTGTTTCTGGCTGGACAGCGAAAAGTCAACCCTGTGAAGGATCATCTTTCTTAAATAATCAATCTTTAAATCAAAATCAAGAACACCATCAAGAATAAACTTCGCAACCTCTGATGGAGTTTTAAAACTTCTGCATGCAACACAGTCTGCAACTGTTTCATCCCTTGTATGCCCTATACCTGTCAATACAGGAATCGGCATCAATGCAATGTTTCTGGCAAGCTCATAATCATTGAAACAGCTTAAATCAACAGCAGAGCCACCACCACGTATAACAACAACAGCATCGTAGTTTTCTCTGTCTGAAGCACAGTTCTGCAAAGCATTAATTATTGAAGCAACAGCATTTTCACCCTGAACAAAAACATCAAAAAGTTTTATATAAAACTTATATCCATATTTGTTTGCCTTCAGAATTTTCAGGAAATCCTCATAACCTGCAGCTGTTTCACTTGATATTACAGCAATTCTTTGAATAACAACTGGTATCTGAATAGACTTATTTCTGTCAATCAGCCCTTCTCTGGTAAGTCTTTCAATTACCTCCTTTTTCTTCAGAGCCATCTCACCAAGAGTGAATGCAGGATCAATCTGAAGAATATTAAGTTTAAATCCGTATTTCTCATGAAATGTGGCTTTTCCGAGAAAAAGAATCTTTATTCCTTTCTGGAGTTCAATTCCTGTTTTAAGAAAAAAGTTATAAATTGTATCAATATTGCTTTTCCAAACTACTGCTCCTGCCTGAGCAACTATTTCATTGTCCTTTTTTTCAACAAGTTCAAACCAGTAATGACCTGTCTTATCAATATCAACCTTTGCTATCTCTGCAACAATCCATCTGTGGTCAGTATACTCCTGAATTAATTCTCTAACCTCACTTAAGTATTGAGAAAGTGTCTGGTATATAACATTAACATTAAACATTCATGCAAGCCTCCTGAATCAGCTTTTTCATCTGCCTTACTGCTTCCTCAATACCGACAAGAACAGCCCTTGAAATTATGCTGTGACCAATATAAAGACCCCTCAATCCCTTTATTCCTGCAACAGGTTTAACATTGTAGTAATTAAGACCGTGTCCTGCATTTGTTTTAAGACCGATGCTAACTGAATAAAGAACAGCATCCTTAATTCTTTCAAGCTCTTTTAGCTGTCTGTCTCCTTTTGTTTCCGAATAATAACCTGTATGTATCTCAACCATGTCCGCACCGATCTCCTTTGAACATTCTATATCAGCACGTTCAGGATTTATAAAAAGGCTTACAGGAATTCCACCATCTTTGATTCTCTTTATTGCTTCTTTGAGACTGTCTTTAAGACCTAAAACATTAAGCCCTCCCTCTGTTGTGAGTTCCTGCCTTTTTTCAGGAACTACTGTAACCATATCTGGAAGAACACTTAAGGCAGTATTGATCATCTCCTCTGTGGCAGCCATTTCAAGATTAAGCTCACATGGAACAGTCTCCCTTAAAAGTTTAAGGTCTCTGTCCTGAATATGTCTGCGATCCTCCCTTAAATGAACTGTTATTCCATCTGCTCCGCCAAGAATTGCGAGGGTGGCAGCCATAACAGGATCGGGCTCAAATGTTCTGCGTGCCTGTCTTACAGTTGCGACATGATCAACATTTACTCCAAGAAGAACCATTTTTAAAACCTCCCTGTAATTGATTGATTATATCATATTTTACTTAAGCCCGTATTCTTTAATCTTATAATAAAGTGTTCTCAGAGATATTCCGAGAATTTCTGAGGCTTTCTTTTTGTTACCTCCTGTTTTTCTGAGAGCGTCAATTATTGTTTTTTTCTCAACAGCCTTGAGTTCTCCCTTTTCAGAATTTACATAACCCTCAATCTTTATATCTATCTCATCTTTTTTAGATAAAATAATTGCCCTTTCAAGCATATTTTCAAGTTCGCGAATATTCCCTGGAAAGGAATAAGTTTTAAGGATTTGTATAGAGGAATTACTCAGTCTCATGGTCTTTTTGCCCAGTTTAAAACAGATTCTGTCTGCCAAATATTCGGCAATCTTCTGTATATGAGCCCTTCTTTGTCTCAGTGGTGGTATATGCAGTGGAAAAACATTTATTCTGAAATAAAGATCTTGCCTGAACCTGCCCTCTTTTACCATCTCTCTTAAATCCCTGTTTGTGGCAGTTATAAATCTCACATTTGTTTTTATTGTTTCAACTCCACCGACTCTTTCAAAACTTTTATCCTGCAAAACTTTAAGAAGCTTTGCCTGAACAGCCATGCTCAGTTCACCAATCTCATCAAGAAAGAGTGTTCCATTATTTGCAAGCTCTATTTTACCGGGCTTCTGTTTAAACGCACCTGAAAATGCCCCTTTTTCATATCCGAAAAGTTCAGACTCAATTAATGTCTCAGGAATTGATGCACAGTTTATCTCAATAAAAGAACCCTTTCTACCACTCATAATATGAATAGCTTTTGCTATTGCGGATTTCCCTGTTCCTGTTTCACCATAAAGTATCAATGTTGTATCAGTTTTAGCTACATCTTTAATCATTCTGTACACATCCTCAATTCCTGCAAATAAAATTTCATTAGGAGGAAGTCCCTGTGTTTCAGTTTTTCTCTTTAAAATATTTCCTATTATTTCAAGAAAAATTTCCGGTGATGAAAGAGGCTTTGTGATATAATCTATCGCTCCCTTTTTCATTGCCTCAACAGCGGATGGAATCGTTCCAAAGGCTGTGATTACAATAAATTCTGTATCAGGAAGAATGTCTCTCGCCTTTTCAATAAATTTTATTCCATCCATTTTTGGCATCTTTAAATCTGTAATCACAACTTCTGGAGAAAACTCCCTTATTTCTTTCAATGCTTTCTCCGGATCATTAAAAACCTTTATTATGTAACCCTCTTCCTTAAGAATTGTTTCAAGAAAGGAGGCAAATGAAGTATCATCCTCAACTATAAAGATTCTGGCAGAATTAGACATACTTGTGTGCCTTCGCCTTTTTTGCTTCTGATCTGAAGGTTGATTTTTAAACCTTCACAAAGTTTTTTTACTATCGCAAGTCCGAGTCCTGTCCCTTTCGGTTTTGTTGTAAAAAAAGGCTCCAAAATGTGACTTAAAATTTCCTCATCCATCCCAACTCCTGTGTCTTTTATTTCAATTTTTATTTTACCATTAAACTTTTTAGCCCTGATAATGACATTTTTTTCAGAAACCTCATTTAATGCATCAACTGCATTCTGAATAATATTATTGAGTATCTGCTTAAGTTTGTCACTGTCTGTTCTGACATAAATATCATCAACCAGAATTTCAAATCTTACTGATTCGTTCTGATTTATAAAAAGCATTATTATATCATTTAAAAAACTTTTGAGATTTATCTCTTCAAGATTTATTTTCTGTGGATTTGCATAAAGTAAAAGCTCATCTGTAAGCTTTTCAAGTCTCAGACTTTCCTTTACTATTATATCAAGATGCTCTCTTAAAGATGGCTCTGTGATTTTTTTTGAAAGATGCTGAGCAAAACCTTTTATGCTTCCAAGAGGATTTCTTATTTCATGGGCAAGAATCCTGGAAATCATTGAAATATTCTCAAGTTCACGCATCCTGAGCCTCATTCTTTCTATCCTGCTCAGGAGCGAAACCGCAAAAATACCCCCTGAAATTATAAGAGCTGCAGATATGGTCATAATGAAAATCTGCATCTTTGCATTTCTCAGGGCAGCTTCAGCAGGATATGTATGCAAAGCAACCCTTAAAATATATTTAATCCCACCAAATTCAATCTCTGAGTCAGATACAAAAACTCTCTCTCCTGTTCCAAGCACTATAAAATGATAGTAAGGTTTTTTTTGAATAAGAATTTTTTTTAATTCTTCCATTCTTTTTCCTATCATTTCAGGATTTGAATGAAGAATGATCATACCGTCATTGCTGTAAAGAGCAATAAAGGCAACTCCCTGCCATCTTTCATCAAGCAGTATCTCTGAGAAAACAGTACTGCCTTTAAGCCTTTCAACTCCTGATTCCTGAAGAAAACTGTTCAATGTAATTGTTATACCGATTGCCTGCATCTGCAAGGATTGCAGTGTAGCTGATTCTGCATTCTTATATATGAAGTAACTGCTCAGAATGAAAGCAGCAGATGAAAATAGAACAATAAAAAAAATTATTAACCTTGCTGTAAACTGCCTGACCTTGATAGCTCCACCTCTCTGTAAACTTCCTGAGGATTTTCAATATATTTTGGAGATATATGAAGAATCACAAGCTCCTGTACTTCTGCCTGCCTTGCTATACTGCCTGTAATATCTGCAGTTAAATGATTTCTTTCAATTGCCCTGTCTTTATCCTTACTAAGAAAGTAAGCTTCACAGAATAAAATATCCGAGCCTCTCACAAACTCAACTATTTTCTGAATATTTTCCTGTGTTGGAGAAACATCCATTACATAGGATATCTTCTCTCCTTTTGTGATTTTTAAAATATGGAAAAGCTGTTCAATTTTAAATTGCCCTTTTGGAGTATTAACTTTAACTGTATTTGATGTTTTTTTTGCCTTAAGAATTTCCTTAGAATCATAGTAGTAATACTGCTTTATTAATTTTTTTAGCTCACCAAGCCACGGTCCTGTATTAAATCCTGATTTCTCAAGTTCCACCTTGTTAATGTTTATATGAAACTCTTCTTCTATGCTGTAGGCAACAACAGGAATTCCGTGAGACAGAACCTGTGCTTTGACTTTAAAAAGAGGTTCATGAATGATCAGGTTATTTTTCAATTGAATGCTGTGAAGTCTTTTAATCTTGAATCTGTCATGAGCATGAAACCTTGCTCTCTTTATCACAGTTTCTTGTATTGCATAAACTTCAATTTGCAGTGGATAGTCTGATACAAGATTCCATGTATAGCCTCTGAGCTTACCATGAACACATTCAATAATGTTTTCAGGTCCATAAATTCTGAGAGGCTCGGGTCTTCTTAAAACAGCCCTTAACACCTGATCAAATCCTATGAAGTGGTCAATATGGGTATGAGTTACAAATATATCTGTTATTTTTAGAATTTCATTGAAGGGAATTTTTCTTATATCTCCGAGATCAAAAAGAAGGGATCTTTTTTCTCCGAAAAGCCTTATTAAAATACAAGGATCTCCAAATGCGTCATTTATAATCTTGTAATGAAAAAGTCTTGCCACAATGTTATAATTATACCAAATGTACACATCTATCCGAGGCAGTAGCTGAGGAATAAATTGAGTTGAATTTAACGGAGGAAAATCATGTCTGAGCTAAGAAGGGATCCGATATCTGGAAGATGGGTGATAATTGCAGTTGAAAGAGGTAAGAGACCATCTGATTTTGCATCTGTAAGCCAGAAAAGAAAACTCAAGGGTTTCTGCCCTTTCTGCCCTGGTAATGAATATACTGCACCTCATGAGATAATAGCCTTCAGACCACCAAATACACCACCAAATACACCCGGCTGGTCATTAAGAGTTGTGCCAAATAAATTTCCTGCTTTACAGATTCATGGAGAACTGAACAAAAGAGGAGAAGGCATTTATGACAAAATGAATGGAATTGGTGCCCATGAGGTTATTATTGAAACACCTGACCATCTGGCATCTCTTTCAACAATGCCATTAAAGGCTGTTGAGGATGTTTTATGGGCTTATTATTTCAGAATCACAGACCTTAAAAAAGATGTTCGTTTCAAATATGTCCTTGTTTTTAAAAATGAAGGTGAGGCAGCAGGTGCATCAATTGAACATACTCATAGCCAGCTAATTGCTTTACCGGTTATTCCTCAGATCGTTAAGGATGAAATAGCATCAGCAAAGAGATATTTTGAATTGAGGGACAGATGCATATTCTGTGATATAATCTTACAGGAACTTGATAATGAAAAAAGAGTAATATATCAGAATGAGGCATATATAGTTTTAGCTCCATTTGCACCAAGAGAGCCATTTGAAACATGGATTCTTCCAAAAAGGCATGAATCTCGCTTTGAGCCAAAAGAAAAAAGCTTCACCCTTCTTGCAGACGTAATTCAGAAAACCCTGAAAAAACTTGACACAGTTCTTGAAACACCTCCTTATAACTATGTTCTTCATACATCACCGTTTCAGGACGAACTGAATGAGTACTATCACTGGCACATTGAAATTATTCCAAAACTTACAAGAACTGCAGGATTTGAGTGGGGTTCTGGTTTTTTCATTAATCCAACCCCTCCTGAAGAAGCAGCAAGATTTATGAGGGAGGCAAAGGTATGAAGATTGCTCTTGTTTCAGCAGAGGCATTTCCATTTTCAAAAACAGGTGGACTTGGTGATGTTGTTGGAGCACTTTTTAAAGAATTCATCAAATCAGGTCTTGATGTTACACTTTTTTTGCCATTTCACAGAACAACAAAAGAAAATTTCTACAATTCAGTCACGGACTCAGGAATAGTTTATGGAGCACAGATTGGAGCAGCAACCTGTTTTGGCGCAGCTCGTTCAGCAAAAGTTAAGGTAGACTCTGAAGACAATCTTTTAATTGAACCCTCAAAAAATGGTAATCTCTTTTTCATTGAACACAACGATTTCTTTGACAGGGCAGAGCTTTATGGAACAAATTATGGTGAATATCTTGACAATGCTGAAAGATTTGTATTTTTTTCAAGAGCTGTTCTTGAAGTATGCAGGCTTCTTGATTTAAGATTTGATATCATTCACTGTCATGACTGGCATACCTCACTAATCCCTCTTTATCTGAAAACATTTTACAGGGAGGCTCACCAATTTAAAAACACAAAAACTGTATTAACGATTCATAATCTTGGATATCAGGGTATCTTCCCAAAACAAAAGCTTGAAGTAACAGGCTTTGGATGGGAAATGTTTCATATGGACGGACTTGAGTTTTACGGAATGGTCAATTTTTTAAAAGCAGGAATCTTTAATGCAGACTTTGTTACAACGGTCAGTCCAACATATGCAAAAGAAATACTAAATCCTGAGTATGGGTTCGGTCTTGATGGAGTTTTAAGAAAAATTAAGGATAAACTGACAGGAATTATCAATGGAATTGACTACAAAATCTGGAATCCAGAAAAAGACCACTACATTGTAAAGAATTATGGAATAAAAGATTTTCATGAAAAATTGAAAAATAAGGAAGATTTAATAAAGCTATCTGGAATAAAATGCTCTTTAGAGCATCCACTTATTGGATTCATAGGAAGGATGACATCTCAAAAGGGTCTTGACATAGTCTTTGATGCAATACCATATCTTGTTAAAATGGGAGTATACTTCATATTTGAAGGAACGGGAGAGGATTATTATGAAAATAGGATAATAGAGCTTCAAAAAATTTATCCATTTACAGTTTCTGCATACATAGGTTTTGATGAAGCTCTGGCACATAAAATCTATGGAGGTGCAGATGGTCTTCTTGTTCCTTCAAGGTACGAGCCATGTGGATTAAGCCAGCTTATTGCAATGAGATATGGAACACTGCCAATCTGTAGAAAAACAGGTGGGCTTGCAGATACTGTTGAAGATGGTATAACAGGTTTTCTTTTCAATGAATACAGCAGTAGCGATCTAATCTCTGCTGTTTCAAGGTTTACTGAAGCATTTTATAATAAAGAAAGGTTTTCTGAGATGATTTATGAAGCCATGACAAGAGACTTTTCCTGGAGTAATTCCTGTAAAAAATATTTTGAACTCTATGAAGGACTGATAAATGAAAGAAATACTTACACAGGTTGAATTGATAAAATTACTTGAATTTTTTGAAAATCCTGAGGTCCTTCTTGAAAAAATGACATATCATATTACAGCCCTTATGAATGCTCAGGGTGCGGTTTTAAGACTTCTCAGAGAAGGATATTTACACATCGTAGCAACCTGCAATATTGTGTCAGACAGGGTCATTATCCCGGCAGATGAGGGAATTTATGGAGAAATCATAAAGAATGGGAATATAAAAACCTTTACCAATGGTATGAAGCTTGATATTGAAGCTCATTCAGCAATTTTTATTCCGCTTAAAATAAATAAGGAAACCTTTGGAATTGTTTCTGTCTATAATAAAATTTCTCCTGAGGGAGCTTATACAGATTTTACAGATGAGGACAAACTTAATGGAGAGTTTTTCTCGTCAATTGCTTCATTGATTATTCATAAATCCTTAGAGTTTAATGAGTTAAAAGAAAAAGAAACTCAGACAAAGAAAACAATAGCTGAAATACAGGAACTTAAAAACTATGTTGAAAACCTCATCCAGAGTTCAGCTGATGCCATTATAGCTACTGATCTAAATAATATTGTTACAGCATGGAACAGAGGTGCTGAAGAAATTTTTGGATTCACAAAAGAGGAAGTAATTGGAAAACCTCTTAGCATCATTCCTGATTTTTTCCAGGAAGTGGATAGATTTTACATTGAAAAAATTAAACAGGGTGAAACTCTGAAAAACTTGGAAGCAGTTAAGTTAACCAAAAATGGAAAACTCATTGAGGTAAATCTGACCATCTCACCAATAAAGGATGCCAGAGGACAAATAATAGGAATCAGCAGGATAATAAGGGATATAACAGAAAAGAAAAATCTTGAAAGAGATCTTATAAGAAGAAATGAGGAATTAACAAAAATCCTTTTCATAAATTCTGCTGTGAGAAGCACGCTTGAGTTAAACAAGCTCTTAAGAATGATTCTTACTGTTATCACAATGGGTGAGGGATTGGGATTTAACAGGGCTATTCTTTTTCTCATAGATGAAGAAAATAATGTTCTGAGAGGTGCTGTAGCTATCGGTCCTTCAAGTTATGAAGAGGCGTGGCAGATATGGTCAAGTATGGCACGTGAAAAGAAAACCCTCTTTGAAGTTCTTGACGAGCTCGGTCAAAAAGAGTTTGATGAAGATACTTTTCTTGACAGACTCTGCAAAAACATCTCTATCCCCCTCAGTGAAAACACGCCTCTTGTAAGGGCTGTAAAGGAAAGAAAGATTTTCAATATAAAAAATGTTCATAAACAAGAGGCAGATCCTGTGATAATTCAGCAACTTGGAAGCCAGGCATATGCTATTGTCCCTCTTATTTCAAAAGATAAACCAATTGGAGTTGTATGGGTTGACAACCTCTATACAAGAAAACCTATTACAGAACAGGATATAAATTTTTTGAAAGGATTTGCTGATCAGGTAGCGGGTGCAATTGAAAATGCGTGGATATTTGATAAAGTAGAAAAGGCAGAAAAAGAGCTTGAAATGCTCTTTAATTCAATCACAGACCTAATTTACTATACTGACAATACTTATACAATTAAAAAGGCTAACCGCTCATTTCTTGAAAAACTTGGTTTAGAAGAAAATGAGGTTATTAATAAAAAATGCTTCAAATTAATTCATAATACAGAGCATCCACCCAAAGATTGCCCTCACAGAAAAGCTATTGAAACAGGCAGACCCACAGTCAGTGAACTTGAAGAGGATTATCTTGATGGTATTTATATTCTTTCAAGCTCTCCAATTTTTGACAGCAAAAAAAATCTCATAGGAACAATAAATGTTGCAAAAAATATAACAGAGCTTAAAAATTTAAGAGAAAGGATAATATCAATGGAAAAGATGGCTGTACTTGGAGAAATGGCTGCAAAGGTTGCCCATGAGATAAGAAATCCTTTATTAGCAATAGGAGGATTTGCAAAAAGACTTGATAAAGAATTGAGGGATCAAAACCTGAAAGAATACATAAAGGTAATCATTGATGAAGTAAGAAGGCTGGAAAGAATTCTTAATGAAACTCTAAGCTTTGTAAAACCATATTCTATTTCAAAGGAGCCTTTCAACATAACAGCACTAATAGATGATGTTACTAAATTTATTGAATCTACTTTAAAAGAACGTAACAATGAGTTTATAATCCAAATCGAGGAAGAATTTCCAGTGCTCGGCAACTATGATAAACTTAAGGAGGTTTTTCTAAACCTGATAACAAATTCAAATGAGGCTACAGAGAATGGAATGATAATTCTTAGAATAAAAAGACCTGAAGAACTCCCTTGGGAGATAGCTCAGACAGACAAAGAATATTTTATGATAGAGGTTGAAGACACAGGATGTGGAATACAGAAGGAGAACATTAAAAAAATTTTTGATCCATTTTTTACAACAAAAATCAATGGAACAGGACTGGGACTTTCAATATCAAAAAAGATAGTTGAGGAACATGGTGGTATAATCAATGTAGAGAGTGAAATTAACAAAGGAACAATTTTTAGAATTTATTTACCGGTTTATAAAGGAGGAGGAAACAATGAAAATTTTGGTGGTTGATGATGAAAAAAACATACTTATGCTTTATAAAGCTGAGCTTGAAGATGAAGGATACGAGGTTATAACAGCAAACTCAGGACGTGAAGCCATTGAGCTTTTTGAAACCGAAAAGCCTGATATGGTAACCCTTGACATAATGATGCCTGATATTGATGGAATTCAGGTTTTAAGACAGATAAAACAGAAAGATCCAAATATTCCTGTAATTATGCTAACTGCATATGATTACAGAGATGACTTCTCGGTCTGGGCATCTGATGCCTATGTTGTAAAATCATCCGATTTAGAAATTTTAAAGAAAACAATCAAAGAAATGGCTGAGAAATTTGGAATAAAATGAGAAAAACTGCTTTAGCATTTATTTTTATTTTAATATTTCCTGTTATGGCATTCAGTGAGATTAAAGAGGAAATTTTAAAAAACGGACTAAAGATAATCTTTATTGAGGAACATTCAGTGCCTCTGACAACTTTTCAGGTCTGGTATAAAGCAGGGGTAATTGATGAACCTGAAGGTAAGTCGGGAATAAGTCATCTTCTTGAACATTTAATGTTCAGGGGAAGCAAGAATTATCCAGGCAATGTTTTTTCAAAAATAATTCAATCACATGGAGGAATAGACAATGCATTTACAACTAAAGACTACACTGTTTATTTTCAAAAGCTCAGTTCACAGAAAATTGATATCTCCATAGAGCTTGAATCTGACAGAATGGCAAACCTGCTTTTTCTTCCAGAAGATTTTGAGCTTGAAAAAAGGATTGTTCTTGAAGAAAGAAGGCAGCGCTATGAGGATGATCCTGAAAGCCTGATAATTGAAGAAGTAATCAGTACAGCATTTAAAATACATCCTTACAGAAAACCTGTAATTGGCTGGACAGAGGATATTCAGTCAATAACACTTGAAGATGTTAAAAACTATTACAGTGAGTATTACTG
>Ga0136652_1000219_pt1 | contig 30221 bp, 24 predicted proteins | sample ConPoolayeEmetaG_FD_94864 | JGI IMG/M metagenome (GOLD analysis project Ga0136652, IMG submission 94864) | Hot spring microbial mat communities from California, USA to study Microbial Dark Matter (Phase II) - Cone Pool mat layer E metaG... ...
GTAAAGGAGGCGTTATTAAGCCTTCTTTTCCAAATCTAAGCCCTATTAGGGAAGTTGGACGGAACACTTCCACATACCCAAAAACAAAAATACATACCTATTACTTTGTGCCAACTTTTTTGGCGAAAAGTTTTATATTGGGAACGAATCTCCTTAGATTCAAAGAATTCTAGGGGAGAATAAGAATTGGTCAAAATAGATGAAATTAAGAAGGTTGCCGTGTTGGGCGCTGGAGTTATGGGTCACGGAATAGCAGAACTCGCAGCCCTTGCCGGCTTTGAGACTTACCTTAGAGACATAAACCAGGAGCTTGTTGACAAAGGAATGGGCATGATCAAAAAAAGCCTAGAAAAATTCGCTGAGAAAAAGAGAATCACCCAAGAGATGATGGATCAGAGTTTGAAGAGGCTGCATGGCGTTGTGGATTTTGATGAGGCTGTTAAGGGTGCAGACTTTGTAATTGAAGCCATTCCAGAAGTCATGGATCTTAAGAAAAAGACTTTTAAAGAACTTGACGAGAAGACTCCAAAACACGCCATCCTTGCAACCAATACCAGCACGCTTCCCATATCGGAAATCGCTAGTGCAACTAATCGACCTGAGAAAGTTATAGGAATGCACTTCTTCAATCCTCCGCCACTTATGCCACTGGTGGAAATAATTCGGGGAGACAAGACCGATGACGAAACAACCCAGACCACAGTTGAAATGGCAAAGAAAATGGGCAAAATGGTTGTTGTCTGCAGAAAGGATGTTCCAGGATTCATAGTAAACAGGCTCCTAGGACCACTGCTGGCAGAAGCTGCAAGAACAGTGGAGCGGGGAGAAGCCACAGTGGAGGAAATCGACTCCGCCCTAGCCTACAAGGTTGGGTTACCAATGGGTGTCTTCCTAGTGGCGGACTATAGCGGCATAGACACAATAGTTAAGGCTTCGGAGGAAACAAAGAAGAGAGACCCCATGGCTCCTGGACCCCAGAAACTCTTCGTAGAAAAAGCCAGTAAAGGAGAGTATGGATGGAAGGCTGGGAAGGGATTCTACGACTGGAGTAAGGGCCGCCCATCAATACCGGCTGGTGTAGGAGAAAAGTTTGACCCCGTACCACTCTTCGCCCCCGTAGTTAACGCCGCAGCGTGGCTTATTAGAAATGACGTTGCAGACCCCCAGGACATAGATATGGGAGTCAAGTTGGGACTAGGTTATCCCAAGGGTCTCTGCGAGTTGGCTGACGAGTGGGGAATCGATCGCATAGTCAACATTCTAAAAGAGAAGGAAGCCAAGTATGGAGACTACTACAAGGTTGACCCCCTACTGACCGAGATGGTAAATAAAGGACATACTGGCGTTAAGGCTGGAAAAGGCTTCTACGACTATGCAGGTGCAGGATACACATACAAGGCAACAATCTTTAAGAGAGAGCCTCCACTGGCGTGGCTAATCTTTAACAGGCCGCAGAGGTTAAACGCCATAAATGCTGACCTCACAGCAGATTTAGACCACTGCTTAACCGAACTGTGGGACGATGAAGAAGTAAGGGTTCTGATAATTACTGGTGCTGGTGATAGGGCCTTTTGTGCAGGGGCGGACATTACGGGATTTAAGGGTGGAACACCAAACCTGGGTTTTGAGGCCACTCGAAGGCTGCAAATGGTCACCACCCGCATGGAGAAGTTTCCAAAACCCATAATAGCGGCTCTCAACGGTTTTGCTTTAGGCGGCGGACTGGAAATTGCTATGGCTTGCGACTTCAGACTTGCAAAGGAAGGAACATTTGTGGGGCAACCCGAAATACTCTTGGGAATAATACCCGGAGCAGGTGGAACCCAGAGGCTTTCCAAATATGTGGGCTTAGGCAGAGCAAAAGAAATGGTTATGCTGGGAGACCGGGTAAGCGTGGAAGAGGCTCAGAAAATGGGCCTAATTAACAAAGTATTTCCCGCAGACAAGTTTGAGGAAGAAGTCAAAAACTTTGCAAACAGACTCGCCGCAGGTCCACCAATCGCCTTGAAGATGGCCAAGTACGCCATAAACTACGGAACAGAGGTGCCTCTGGACATTGGACTACTGGTAGAGTCAGGGGTCTTCGGCGTTCTCTTCGGAACAGAAGACATGGTAGAAGGCACCACCGCGTTCCTAGAAAAAAGATTTCCCAAATTCAAAGGAAAGTAAAAACCTCACCCCTTCCCTCCTCTTTTTTATCAACTTTAATTTTTTATTTGTTTAAATCATTGCTTCGCTTATGTAGATCCGTTCAATTCCTCCTCCAAGAGGAGCGTTCAATAGACCTCCTTTATCCATCTGGAGCCCAAAAAAAATGGATGAGTCGGACTAATCTACATCGCTACTGACATTGATTTCTATCTTGCTGGCTTCTGTAAAAAGTTTTTTAAGAGATTTCTAAGAGAAGTATTGTTTAAGTATTGTCATTTAACTATTCAGGTTTTCTTAAATATGGTGTTTTTGAGGCGGTTTTGTGTCAAGAGAGGAGCTTAAAAAGCTGATTTTGAAGAAGGGAGTTATTACTGGTAAACCCATAATTCTTTCAAGTACCCGTATGAGCACCTATTACTTCAACTTGAGGCCCATAGCTTTGGACCCTGTGGGCTGCAAAATGATTGCTGACGTTATGATTCCCAGAATTAAACAGTATGAGGCTGACTGTGTGGGTGGCACCGAGGATAGTTCACTTCCCATTATTTCAATAATTTGTGCTCTGGGTGGGATTCCCGGTTTCTATGTGCGGAAGCAAACTCAAAAGTATGGTTTAAGAGAGCTAATTGAGGGCAACCTAGGGAATGTTGCAGTCTTGGTGGACGATGTAGCCACAAGTGGGGAGTCACTCCTCCACGTGGCTAAAACTGTAAGGGAAGCTGGGTGCAAGGTGGAACACAGCATAACCATTGTTGACTTGTTAGAGGGAGCCAAAGAGAGGCTGGCGTCGCATGGCATTAAACACGAATCCATTTTTGACCGGGACGACTTCAAACTCTAAAGCCGCAATTTTTAACATCAAACCACATTTTTGCCGCTACCCTTTCTAATTATTTTGGAGGTTTTTTGGTGAGGTCTTATCTTGATGAGGTTGACTTTGAAACCATAAAGCAGCGCTTCGACGCCTTTTGGGATAGGGAAATTCTGGATAGGCCCATGATTTATATAACTGCTCCTAAAGACCCTCCCAATCTTTGGGATTTTCCGGTTCCCAAAAGTGTGGAGGAAAAGTGGACAAACATAGATTATGTTCTGTACAAGGTGGAGTTGGGCTTCGAAAACACCATCTATATGGGTGACGCAATCCCCTACTATATGCCCAACATTGGTCCGGATTCTTTTACTGCTTTTCTGGGTGGGAGACTGGTATTTAGGGATGAGGGAACCTCTTGGGCGGAACCCTTTCTTGAGGATTTGTCAAGCTATGATCCTGTTCTGAGGGAGGATAATTATTGGTGGAATTTTATGTGTCAACTAATTGATGTGGTTTGTGAGGTTGCGGAGGGCAATTTTTTGGTGGGAATACCTGATCTTCACTATGGTGGCGATTCTCTGGTTGCCACATTTGGTGCTCAGAGGATAATGAAAAGCCTTTTTAGGGAGCCTGAGGAGGTGCGTAGGCTAGTGGAAAAATTGGCGGACATATGTCTCACTATTTTCAACCATTACTATGATAGAATTTCGAGGGTGCAGAAGGGTTCCATCACTTGGATTCCAGCATATTCTAGGGGGAAGTATTTTGCTTTGCAGGATGATTTTTCGGGTCTGGTTTCCCCAAAAATGTTCCAAGAATTTTTCCTCAAACAGCAGGAAAAAATTTCCAAGCAGCTTGACAACTCCATTTTCCACCTAGACGGGCCCATGGCTCTTGGAAACTTGGGCTTCCTTCTGGAGATAGAATCGCTTGATGGTATCCAATGGGTTCCCGGTGTGGGTAAGCCCATGTCGGATTGGCTCCATGTATGTAGACGTATTCAAGACGCTGGGAAATGCCTTCAAATTGACTGTGAACCCCACGAGGTGGAATTCCTACTATCCAAACTTAAACACGAAGGCCTTCTCCTCTGCACCTACTGCACATCAAGAAAAGAAGCCCAAGACGTTCTAAAAATTGTGGAACGGTACTCTAGGTAGCCATCAGTTTAGCCGTCGATTCACCTCTTCACCTTTTTCATCTCTTTCAGAATTATTTCTGAACAGTTAATTGCGCTCTCCGCTGCTAGTTCTGTTCCTATTCCCCAGCCCCCAGCGTCCCCGCCCACAAGGTACAATCCCTTTATAGGAAGCGCTGATTTGGGTCTGTTAACTCCCGACTGGTCGGCATTTTGCGCGATTCCCACCACTGTAGCTTCCTTTCCACCCAATAGTTCAATGTCTTTGGGGGTGGTAATGTCCCGCCACAATAAATTCTTTGAGAGTCCCGGAAACATTCTTTCCAGGTTTTCCATGGCATTATTGATCCATTTCTCCCTGTTTTTGTCAAAGCTTTCCCGAGGCACAGCGGTTCCCGCTATAATTAGCTGTTTACCCTTGGGTGCCAGGTTGGGATCGTAGTTTGAAGGCACTATAACCATCAAGTCCACCTCATCTGGAACCTTGCCCTCCACTATTGCTCTAAACTTTTCTTCTGGATCCTCGAAAGTCATGGAGTTAACTATCTTGTAATGGGTTACTGGCTCCCTCAACGCCAGTTTGACTGTGAAGGCACTCATAGAATATCTGAGTCCATCCACATACTCCAAATAATCCTTCTCAAAATGTTTTCTGCCAACCAGATTGTTCACGGTTTCCCTTATTCCCGCATTACTAACCACTAATCCAGAGGAAACAAATTCACCGTTATCCAGCTCCACACCCTGCACCCGGCCATTCTCAACCACAATCTTTTGGGCTGAAATCCCGGTTCTCACTTCCCCTCCAAATTTGGTTATGCCCTGAACATATGCCCTTGGGATGGATATGCACCCCCCTTTGGGATAGCCTGTGCTCATATCTTTTGCCAGGGAAGACATGCACCTCACAAATTCTCCAGCCGAAGCTTCATGGTAGGGAACCACAAAGTACATGGTGCAAATGCCGTTAAAGAATGAGTGAACCAAAATGTTATCTGTATACTGGGATAACCAAGATTTCAAACTAACACCATCAAGTTTATGGGTGTCCTCAATCCGCATCAACTCACCCAGCAGCCTAATGAGCTCCCGATAGTCCGATTCTGGAACCAGCTTCTCAAGCTCTCTGGGAAACTTCCAAAACTTGCCCCCATAAAACTGCGCCGGACCCGGATTTCGAGCCAAAACCCATTCCACAGCATCCTCCATATGCATCATTCTCAGAACAGCGCCCAGAGGACCCTTACCCGACCTTCCAAAGGTGTGAACACCCACATCCACCTTGAAACCTTCCCTTTCATAACTTGTGCAGCGCCCACCAACAACCCCATTCTTCTCCACCAGAAGAGTTTTCAAACCATTAAAGGCCAAAATACCTCCAATAGCTGTGCCCCCAATGCCGCCACCAACAACCACCACATCATAACCAGACATCTCAAAAAACACCCCTAAAAAGCCCAAAAATTGCTCCATTTAAACTAAACCTATATTCCCCAACCAATTAAGTTTAACGCACCAAAAATCTTTCCCACTAAAAAATGAGCAGTGCTCCCTCCTAATTCCCTCCAAATTTACCACTTTCTTTTTATACTTCAACCAATCCAGAATCCATTCAAATCATCCAAAAAAGAATTAGAGAGGTGTTTCTATGCCTTATAAAAACATTATTTATGAGAAGGATGGACATGTTGTAACTATTACTCTTAACCGTCCAGAAGTCCATAATGCTCTTAATTGGGAAACGGCCCAGGAGCTCCACAAGGCCTGGCAAACATTTAGAGACGATGATGACGCCTATGTAGCCATAATGACTGGGGCAGGAGACAAGGCCTTCTGCAGCGGCTGGGACTTAAGAGACGCAGCTTTCCAAACCGGTGTACTTGAGGAACTCAAAGACTTTGACAAGTACCGAGTTCACCTATATAATTCACCCGGACCCTGCGGCTACACTCGCCGTTTAGATATTTTCAAGCCCACTATAGGAGCCATTAATGGCTACTGTTTCGCCGCTGGCTTTGAAACCGCCCTCACCCTCGACATCCGCATAGCCTCTGAGAATGCCGAGTTCGGCATGCTTGAGCGAAGGTGGAACATTGTTTTTGCCGACGGAGGAGCAGTAAGGCTTCCCCTAATAGTTGGGTTCGCAAAGGCTCTGGAGCTGGCCATCACGGGACGCCGTTTTGGGGCTCAGGAGGCTCTAAGTATGGGATTGGTTTCAGAGGTGGTGCCTCAAAACCGGCTTATGGATAGGGCTCGTGAACTCGCTGAGTCCATCTGTGAACTTCCCCAGGGGGCAATTCGCTCAGACAAGGAGGCCATAATAAGAGGAATAGGGCGTCCCCTAGAGGAGGCTCTGCGCATCGAGGCAGAAATGGCAATGTCTATGCTTATGAGAAGTGACTCCTTCAGCGAGGGAGCAAGGGCCTTCTTAGAGAAACGTAAGCCAGAATGGAAAAAACACGGACTATAAAAAGTAATAATCTTGAGGAAAACCCAAACTATGATATGTGAAGAAGTTGACTCACAAAAAGAATGTGAGGTTTATTATTGTTTTATTTCGTTTTGTTAGATTCTCTTTTAATGGAGGTGTATTTGTGGAAACATTCCCTTGGTGGACTGAAAGTCAGAAAAAACTCGCAGAAGAAGTGGAAGAGTTTGTTGAGGAAAATGCTCCAAGGGCAGCCGAGGCTCTCTGGACATTCGAGAACCCCGAAGATATCGTTAAAAAGGTGGCCGAGAAGGGCTGGTTTGGAACCCTAATTCCTGAAGAGTATGGAGGAATGGGAAGCGAAGTGGGAGTTACCGGAGCATGCATCGTAGTCGAAGGACTCGCCCGTCTAGGTCCACTCACTGCAACCTATAGCACTACGTGTTTTGGGGGAACCCATCAATTGGTACGCTTAGGAACCCCGGAGCAAAAAGAAAAGTGGCTTCCCAAAATTGCTCGTGGGGAACAGTTAAACGCACTCTGCCTTACGGAACCATTCGTGGGCTCTGATGCTGCTGGCGTCACCACCAGAGCTACACGTGTTAGGGGGGTATATAATTAATGGCAAGAAAAGATTCATAAGTACTAGCGGAATCGCCGATGCCTATTTTGTGTATGTTAAAACTAGCGACAATCCCAGTGACAAAGCAGCATACAGACACCTTACGGGCCTCTATGTTCAGAAGGGTATGCCCGGCTTCACAGTGGAGAGAATAAATGCTCTAGGAGTCTTTGATGGGGTTCGCAATGGTGTACTAAACTTCAACAATGTCTTTGTGCCAGAAGATAATGTGGTGGGAGGGGAAGGTATGGGGTGGATGTGTATGATTAGCGGCCTCAATCTGGAGAGAGTCCTCATAGCAGTGAGTGTAGTTTCTGGCATCAGGGAAGCCTTGAGATACTCCTACTACATGAGTCAGAGAAGAGTCCAGTTCGGCAAGCGCACCATTGAGTATGAAAGTAACCAGTACCGAATAGCGGATATGATAATTGGTTACAAAACTTCCCGACTGCTAACCTACTATGCGGCTTCCCTTCTTGACAAGGGGTTGGAGCCCCTAATTGAGGCTAACAGCGCCAAGATTTACGCAACAGAAACTGCGAGGAAAGTTGCTGAAGACGCATTGCAGGTTATGGGTGGAGATGGCTTCACAAAATATTATCCTGTGGAGTCACTGCTGAGAGATGCCAAAATACTTGAGGTGGGAGGAGGCACAAACGACGTGTTAAGGCGTCTAATAGCAAACCAGGGCTGGAACATAATGAGGGATATGTTGAAGCCGCCTAGGCGCCGCGTAAGCAAAAAATTCGGAATCTCTCTCCCCTATTTCAGGAACCCACCTGAACTTGAATTACCCACAAAGTGTGGAGCCTCTGACTCAGAGGCCGTTGAGAAGGGTGTACTCTTGGCACTTGCAGAAGATTACCTTGTAAATCCCGGATTGCATATGACTAGGGAGGAACTAATGGAGGACACAGGTTTAGACGAGGAGCGCCTAGACGAGGCCCTATTATCACTTGAGGAAAAGCAGCTTGTGGACATTTATCGCGACAAGAAGGGAGTTCTCAGACTAATAAAGGCAACCTACGCCGGACTGGATAAGGCAAAGCTATCGACTACTATAGATGGTATCCGGAATGGGTTCGAAAAGACGAAATATTCTAGCAAAAAATTCAATATTTTTTGTGACAAAACAATTTTATACCTAAAAAATTCAATATTGAAGAAAATGTAACTAGGTTAAGGTTGGTTAGCTATGATTAAAACTAAACTTATGGAAATGTTGGGAATTAAATATCCCATAATACAGGCTGGAATGGGTCCCTATTCAACTACCAGACTCGCCGCTGCAGTGGCCAACGCCGGAGGACTGGGAATAATAAGCGGCGTTGGTATGGGAGTTTGCAAGCTTTTGGGCGGCCAAAAATTCATGGATTATGATCCGAAAAAGAGTCCAGCTCAAAATATGAGGGAAGCCATCCACTACGTTAAAGAAGCAACCCAAAAATCTGGAGGCATATTTGGAGTAAACGTTCCAGTTGCGGTGGAATTTCGAGAAATAAGCGACGAACTAATCCAAACTGCAATCGAGGAGAGAGAAAAAGATCCGGATCTAGTCAGAAGGATGAAGGTCATAATTACATCTGCGGGAAACCCGGAACGCCACGCCGAAATGATAAAGGAGTCAGGGGTTTTGCGCTTCCACGTCTGTCCTTCCCCCTACCATGCAAAGAAGGCAGAGAAGGCTGGTGCGGACTTGGTAATCGCCAGTGGTCATGAGGGCGGGGGTCACGTGGCCCACGAGCCGGTTCACAGCATGGTTTTGATTCCCGAAGTGGTGAAGACGGTGAGTGTACCAGTTGTGGCTGCAGGTGGCTTCTGTGATGGAGCGGGGCTGGTTGCGGCGCTGGCTCTGGGGGCGGTTGGTATACAGATGGGCACGCGTTTCATAGCCACCAAGGAGAGTGACTTCCTCGACTACTACAAAGATTACACTAGGAATCTTGGCGATGTCCGAAAGACTATTGTTGCCAGGGGAGTTTTTGGCAGAATAAGATACCTGAAAACCGACGCAACTGTTGAACTTTATGAGATGGAGAGGAGGGGCTGCCCAGATGCTGAGGTTGCCGACTTTGAGATGAAGGCCATCCAAGCGATACATTTCGGTGATCCCAAGAAGGCCGCGTTTTTCGGCGGTGAGGTTGCAGGGAGATTTTCAGACCTACCCACAGTAAAAGAACTTATGGATAGGATAGTTAGGGAAGCAGAAGAAATCATAAGGGATAAGCTTCCAAAAGTTGTCGCATAACTATCATATTCCTCTTTTCTATTTTGGTGTTTAAGGGAGGCATTCTATGAAGGATTTGAAAACAATTAAGATTCAGAAAGAGGATGGTTTGGGAATAATAACTCTTAACCGGCCTGAAAAGAGAAACGCCATTAACTTTGAAATGTTTAGTGAGATTGGAGAAGCGGCCGGCATAGTGTCTGACGATGATGAGATAAAAGCTGTCATTATAACTGGTGCAGGGCCCTCCTTCTCTGCGGGAATAGATTTCAATTCTTTTGGGCGGTTCGGAGGCATATCCTCCCGGGAATTCAGGAACCTTGGAAGAAAGATTCAGATAGGCTGGACTAGAATTGAAAACATTGAGAAACCAGTCATAGCTGCCATTAATGGTTCAGCAATCGGAGGCGGCTTGGAACTCGCCCTCTGCTGCGACATCCGGATAGCAGCGGACAATGCCCGCATGGGTATCCCAGAGGTTTGCATAGGCATCGTACCTGATCTGGGAGGAGCTCAGAGGCTTCCCAGAATAATTGGGTTGGGAAGAGCTAAGGAACTCATATTCACGGGCAGAATCATAGATGCCCAGGAAGCTGAGAGAATAGGGCTGGTAAACAGGGTGGTTCCCACAGAAAAACTCATGGACTCAGCCAAAGAGTTAGCGAGAGAAATCATGGATAACGGTTTAATCGCGGTTGGCCTTGCCAAAAAAATCGCCAACAAGTCCCTAGAAGTCGATATGGAAACCATACTAGAATACTCCATACTAGCTCAAGACATATGCATAAGAAACGAAAACATGGCAGAACTGTTCACCCGCTACATGCAAAAGAAGAGCAAGAAAAAATAAAACAAAACCCCAGATCCATAAATGGAAAAAAATAATTTTCAGTGTGCTTGCTTTGCATCCCTTTTTGAGATAGCAGATTTTCACTGAAAAAAGTTTCAGGGGTCAACTAGGAATAAGCTTTATGTAAGACATCTTCTGGCAAAATGAGAAAAAAAATAGGGGAGAACAAAAACTAGGCATAAGAGCTACTTACGAATTTAGAGCGCTTTTTCTTGAGGTATTTGTGAAAAAGATCCAAAGATAAAAACAGTAAAGGGAGGGTGTTTGCTCCCTTCAAAGATTTATATGAGTTTGAAGTATTGGATATCCATTATGTCTCCTACGGTTTTGTCCCTCCATACTGCCTGTACCTTTGCACCCACTTTAACCTGTTTTTTGACATTCTCAAGATCTGATATGTCTACTTCCCCTATGTAGTGGTGGAAGGAGCTGTCAGCGCCATCCAGTTTTATACGCGCTATTATGTAGGGGGGATTCGCGGGTTGGTTAATATAGGGATATGTGACCAGAGTCCAAGATTCAATGGTGCCCTTGTCACTGACTTGAACCCAATCCGGAATATCCACAAAACACGTGCTACAGAATTTCCTACCTGGAACAAGCACCTTACCGCATTTGGGACATTTGCTTCCCATTATCTTCTTGTTCTTCATACCCTGAAAAAACTTTAAACCCGCTTCCCCAATCGACCAACGGTAGGGAAGTTGAATCGCACCATACTTCACACTTTTAATTCCTTCCTCGGCCATTTCATCAATCCTCCAACTTTTTTAAGGTGTTCTACTCAAAATCATCACACTAATGAGATGGTTAGCTCCTCCAAGACCATTACTGAAAGCTGTCTCAGCGTCGGGAATCTGGTGAGCCCCAGCTTTGCCAGTGACCTGAAGGGCAGCCTCCACCACCCTAACCATGGCTGTGGCACCGATGGGATTAGTGCTCAACACGCCTCCCGAAGGGTCGCAGGGCAACTCACCACTCCTGGACACAATGCCTTCCTCGACAAGTTTGTATGCTTCACCCGGTTTGCAGAAGCCAAAACACTCGTAATGCATCATTTCCTGGAAAGTGAAGGGATTATACACTTCTGCCACATCCAGCTGCTTAAGGGGATTAGTGATACCCGCCATTTTGTAGGCCCGCCTAGCCACCTCTATGGTTCCCGGATTTTCCACACTATCATTATCACTAGACCAGTACTCGTTGCCACAATAAGCAACACCCTTAACCCAAGCAGGAGTATCAGTAATTTTCCTGGCCCGCTCCTCAGAAGCATATATGATCGCGCAGGCACCATCCGATTGTGGACACACATCCAACAATCTAATGGGGTAACAGATTATCCTGGAATTCAGAACATCATCAACCTTAATCTTTATCTTAATATGTGCATAGGGATTGTCAAAAGCGTCCAAATGATTCCTCACCGAAACCTCAGCCGCAGCCAAACGAATCTTTTCCTCAGGAACATCGTACCTGTGCAGGTACTCGTTACTCTGCTGGGCAAAAACTCCCGGAGCGCCAGGCACAAAAGGCCTGCTAAAGTGAGCATCACCCACAGTATTCATCGTTCCCTGAGCTTCACCCTCATACTGCTTCTCCGCCCCCACAGCTAAAACCACATCAAACATACCTGAAGCTACATGGTAATAACCAGACTGAGCCACAGACATGCCCGTAGTTCCACAGGTAGCCACCCGCATATTAGGCTTCAACACAGCACCGGCTGCATCGTCACCCCAATAGAGGTGGGGAGCATTAACTCCCTCCATCGGTGCAGGCATAGAACCGGATACCACAGCTTCTATTTCCTCAATTGTTAAATTTGCGTCGTCTAGCGCCCTTTTCACGGCTTCATGTACCAATTCTGGGAAACTTACCTCTCTTCTTTTTCCGTGGACTGTCTGACCCACGCCCACTACAGCTACTTTTCTAACCATCCAGCTTCTCCTCTCTACCTGCCCAAGATTGCCACCATGTGGAGCTGTCCAGCAAGTCCATGTACACTGTGCACCAGTGCGGTCTCCGCGTCTGGAACCTGTCTCTCACCCGCCTTGCCCCAGAGCTGTAGAGCAGCCTCAGCAGCCCTTATGGCACCACGGGCACAGAAGGGATTCGTAGAGAGAACTCCACCTGAGGGATTCACAGGCAACTCGCCATCCATACTGGTTACTCCATCCTTGATGAGTTTTGCACCCTCACCCCTGGAGCAGAAGCCTAATGCCTCATACCAGAGCAACTCTTGGAAAGCGTAGGGCTCACAAATCTCGGCTACATCAATTTCTTTGAGTGGATTTTTGATTCCCGCCATTTCGTAGGCCTTTTGGCTGGCCATTTTTAATGCCCGGTTTTCCAGTATATCTCGGTCTCCCATAAAGTAGGGCTCAGCCCTCCAGTTTATTCCCTTTATCCAGATGGGGTCGTCGGTGAACTTTTTGGCCGCCTTTTCACTGGCAAGGATTAGGGCGCAGGCACCGTCCGAAGCTGGGCAACACATAAGCTCCCTTAGGGGATAAGCCATAACCGGGGAATGCATTACGTCCTCTACTGTCGCTCTCATTTTTCGGTGCGCGTGGGGGTTAAACAAAGCATTTCTAAGATTTTTGACGGCTACCTCGGCTCCCACCTCTTCGCTGACCTTATACCGGCTCATGTACTGGTTAGCTTGAAGGGCAGCCGCCGAGATTTCTTCCAGACCTATGGGTCTCTGGTAGAAGGGATCATTATAGATGTTTGTTAACGTGGCTATGGGTGGGGCCTCGCTGCACTTAGTAATCCCTATGACCAGACAGGTGTCAAAGTGTCCGGATCTGACTCTCATGTACCCGTAGGCTAAAGCCAGTCCGGAGTCCTCCTCAGCTTTGGTGCTGTCTTTAAGATAGCCAGCCGCGGCGTCGAAGTGGAACACGTTTGAGCAACCCATACCTTGCCAGTAGTCCGAGGACGAGGCCACAACTGTATCGAGTTCTTCTCGGGTTAAGCCAACCTTGTCCATTACGGTTTTAGTTACTTCGAAGGCAAGTCCCCTTACCGAATCCATTAAGTTTTCTCCACATTTTTGAGCTACACCAACAATTGCCACCTTTTCAGACATAAAACCACCCTTAAACATTGTTTACTTTATGGGTTTGAAGTACTCGATGTCGGTTATTGCTCCCACCCTTTTCTCGGCCCACACTGCCTTGACCCGCATCCCTATTTTTACCTGGTCCTTTACCTTCTCGGGGTCGGAGAAGTCGATACCCATTACGTAGTGGTTGAACCCGGTGTCTGCGCCGTCAAGATCGATGACCGCTACGATGTAGGGAGGGTTTCTGGGCTGTCCAACAAAAGAGTAATTTACGAAGGCGTAGGTTCTTATGGTGCCTTCGTCCTTAACCTCTACCCAGTCGAATAGTTCTACGAAGTCTCGGGGGCAAAATTTTCGTCCCGGAACCAGAACCCTACCGCACTTGTGGCATTTTGTTCCCAGAATCTTTTTCTCTTTGAGTCCTTGGAAGAAGCGCAGTCCAGAGGGTCCGATGGTCCATTTGTAGGGCAGAGTAATTTCTGCTTCCCTAACAGTTTTAACCTCTTCTTGACTCAAACTTTTTTCCTCCAAACCTTTTAGACGATTCTAAAAACCTACCTTTTCACTAACAGGGTAAATCATGACTTTTCCCAAACAATTTTTCTAATTATCGCTGGGATGACTGCTTTTGGTGTAGGTTACTCTTTTTTCCACTTCTTTGTTTAAATGTCTATATAAATTTTGTTTAAAGACTTCGAAAAACCGGCGGTGATGATAAATGAAAGAATGTGGGGGGATGTTTGGATTTTTTGTTGGTTTTTTCGCTTAACTACCTATAATTTTGCCATAATTTGGAAAAGAATTCTTATAATACCTCCTTTCTTTAAAACCGCTAAAAAAGAAATTTTCTAAAATGTGGATGCCGCCTTGCGTCTTGGAGAGTTATCGAAACTTTAATATTTTTTAACCTTAAACTTTTTGATAAACAATTCTTGTAGATGCTGAGTTTGACCAATATGTGGTTCCGCTATGCCAATTCCAAGCTCTTAGTGGTTTACTTTGCCAGTTTTGTAGGCCCTGTTTCGGGCAACACCGTTCTGACCCTGATACCAACATTGAAGAGCACTTTTCATACAGATGTGGGTACTGTTCTGCTTGCCATAACGGCTTTGATGGTTCCCTTCGCCTTCTTCCAGCTTTTTTCAGGCACCATATCCGATGTTTACGGCAGAAGAAAAGTTTTAGCGGCAGGTTTCCTAATATATGGTGCCGGCTTGACGCTCATCGGTTTCAGTCCCAACTTTAACATTTGGGTGTTTCTGGGAGCAAGGTTCATTTGTGGAATAGGCTACGCATTCATCGGTCCGGTTTTGCCTGCCTGCATCGGCGACCTCACAAAAATCGAGTACCGGGGGAAAGTTATGGGAATCTACTCTTCAATGGTCACCTTTGGTACGGCTGTAGGTCCTCTGTTGGCTGGTTTCCTCGCTGATGTTTGGTGGTATATTTATTTTATGCTTGCCGGTATGGCCTTTCTATCCCTGTTTTTGGTTTGGTTTTTCCTAGGAACTGTTAATGTGCCCAAAAATGTTAGTATTCCTGTTATGAGCCAAGTTTTTCTGGATTTGAGAGAGGTTTTCTCCCACAAAAACGTATTAGTACTTTCTCTGGCCGGATTCTTCGGCTATTTGGGCTTGGCTGGTGTATCCTCTTTTCTATCCGACACTTTGTCACTGCCTCCCTTCTATTTGGATGCTGTATCTATTGGGGTGATTCTCTCCGCTTGGGGTGCTGTGGTGATTTTCTTCGCTCCACTATCCGGATATCTGATGGACAGGTGGGGTAGGGGAAACGTGGCCTATTTGGGGATTGCTGTGAGCTTATGTGCGTTGCTTTTGCTATTCTTCTCTCAAGATTTTTGGTGGTTTATGCTCTCCACAGCCCTGTTTGGTATCGGAGGCAACCTGTTTTGGCTACCCCTAGGAACTTTGTCTGTGGAGCTAGTGCCCCAAATGAGGGGAGCTACGGCCTCTGTTTATAACAGCCTCGGCATGTTTGGCTATGCTCTTGCACCCTACCTGCTCACCCCAGTTTACAATGATTATGGTACAAGTATGATTTCCGGCTTCCAAATCATTATCTTAATAGCGATGTTCACATTATTGTCAATGATTTTCTTTATCCGATACCTTGGAAGGCAGGAGCTTCCCGAAATACAAATAAAAAAACCAAAACCTACATTAATCCACTAAATGGAGGAAGTCATCTTTTAAGATATAGAAATATTAATATCGCTGTCTTTGTGTCTTTTTCTGAAGAGCATTTAGGAAAGGTTGTGTAGTGAATGTCCGGTGTCTGGTCTCGATATGCCAACGCTAAGCTTTTGGTTCTCTACTTTGCAGGTTTTGTAGGCCCCCTATCTGCAAACACGGTTCTGGCTCTGGTTCCCACACTGAAAAGCACTTTTAATACGGATGTGGGTACTGTTCTGCTTGCCATAACGGCTTTGATGGTTCCCTTCGCCTTCTTCCAGCTTTTTTCAGGCACCCTATCCGATGTTTACGGCAGAAGAAAAGTTTTGGTAGTTGGCTTCCTAATTTACGGGATAGGTTTGACTATAATTGGGTTCAGCCCAAGGTTTAGTATCTGGGTGTTTATAGGGGCTAGATTCCTCTGTGGAATAGGCTACGCATTTATTGGTCCTGTTTTGCCTGCTTGCATCGGTGACCTCACAAAAATCGAGTACCGGGGCAAAGTTATGGGGATCTACTCCTCGGTGCTCACCATGGGAATAGCGGTGGGTCCCTTATTTGCTGGCTTTTTTGCTAAAGAGTGGTGGTACATTTACTTTATGATTGCGGGAATGGCCTTTCTCTCCATGATTCTAATATGGCTCGTTTTTGGAACAATTAATACCCCCAGGAATATTACTATGCCTATTTTCAGCCAAGTTTTCACTGATCTGAAAGAGGTGTGCTCTGTTAGAAGTGTGATGGCGCTAAGCGCCGCGGGTTTTCTGGGTTACGTGGGCTTTATTGGTGTGCAATCGTTTTTATCTGATACCCTATCTCTGCCACCATTCTACCTAGACTCTGTGTCTATTGGTATGATTCTCTCCGTTGGGGGTGCTGTGGTCATCTTCTTCGCTCCACTATGCGGATACCTCACAGACCGGTTGGGAAGAGAGAGGGTAGCCTATTTAGGCATCGCTTTGAGCATACTTTCACTTTTTCTACTATTTCTCTCCAGAGAATTTGCTGGTTTTATGGTTTCAATGGCGCTTAACGGTATTGGGAGCAACCTGTTATGGTTGCCGCTTAACGCCCTTTCCGTGGAGCTCATACCAAAACAGAGGGGAGCTACCTCCTCAATTTACAACAGCCTTAGGTTCTCCGGCTATGCTCTTGCACCCTACCTGCTAACCCCAGTATACGAAGATTGGGGCACCAGCACGGTATCGGGCTTTCAAATCATAATCCTAATGGCAATAATAATAGTACTAATGATAGTTCCCCTCATCCGATACGTAGGTAAGCAAGAGCTACCCGAAATGTGTCTGGAAAAATTAGAAAAAACCACGCCCAAAAATTAATAACACAACCTAACTACTCCAGACAACAAATCCCACTACGCAAATTCACGCAACCTTGCTTAAGTTTGCATAAACCTTATTATGGAAACTGTTTCCCTAATTGACAATTTTACCCAAGCAGCTATGTTTAAGGAGCAGATTCACTTGCAGACAGATGGAAAAGACCAAAACATTTACCAGGCCATAAATTGTGCTTTGCATCCCCGTTCAATAGCTGTAATTGGAGCCTCACCCGACCACCTTAAGATAGGAACCTGGATACTGAGAAACATTTATCTTTTGGGCTACGAGGGTAAGCTTTTCCCCATAAATCCCCGCTACAGTGGAGAGATATGCGGGCTGCAAACCTACCATAGCATATTTGAAGTGCCCGGAGAAGTAGACTTGGCCGTGATTGTGGTTCCCAACGATAGAGTTTTGGATGTGTTAGGTGAATGTGCACAGAAGGCCGTGAAAGTGGCTATTCTGGTTAGCGCAGGTTTTGCGGAGTTCAGTGATGAGGGCAGAGATCTTCAAAATAAGGTAAAATCTTTCGCGAGGGATAAAGGTTTACGCTTGATAGGGCCCAACTGCTTGGGGGTTGTGAATCCTGCATATGGATTGAACACCACTACTATGCCCATGATGCCTTCCGTGGGCACTGTGGGTTTCATTTCTCAGAGCGGTGGCTTCGCGGGGCAAACTTTCCTCACAGCTAGAAGAATCAACTTGGGTTTCAGTAAAATAGTGAATACAGGTAACGAGGCAGATCTTGACACCACCGACTTTCTAGAATATTTTGGCGAGGATCCCCAAACCCGTGTAATTATGATGTTTGTGGAGAGCATAAAGAGAGGGCGTCGCTTCTTGGAATTAGCCCAAAAAATATCTAGGGAGAAACCGATTCTGTGCCTAAAAGTGGGTAGAACCGAAAGAGGTGCTAAAGCAGCCCTGTCACATACTGGGAACATCTCTGGATCCCACGAAATTTTTAAGGCAGCGATGCGCCAAGCTGGCGTTATCCTGCCCAGAAACATTGAGGAAATGTTTGAGTGGGCTTTCGCCCTGGCAAACCAGCCCCTACCCCAAGGAAACAGAATGGGAATAGTGACAAACTCTGGAGGACCAGGTGTGGCTCTAGTTGACGCCTGCCTAGAACACGGCTTAGAAGTGCCAGAACTACCCCTACAGGTTCAGAAAAGGCTTAAAGAAATCTTAGCCCCAAACGCCATAACAAAAAACCCAGTGGATTTAACCTTTGCAAGTGACTTCGGGGTATACGCCAAATGTGTAGAAATAATGTTCGAAGAAGCAGACATAGACGGAATCCTCATCTATGGAGTCTTCGGTGAAGACATCTGGAGACACCTTCTTAATATGCCTAATCCCACCCCAAAATTTAGGGAGCGCCTGGAGAGGGTCGGCATAGAAAATCTAAAATATTGGAGCGATACTATAGCAAAAACATTCACTGAGGCTATTCCCAAAATTTTCCAAATAAGCAAAAAGTACCATAAACCCATAATGACCGCAAGCACCTCAGCGCCTTGGGAGGACGCTGCCATAAGGTCTCTGCCCGAACACGGAATTCCCTTCTTCAGAACACCTGAGGCAGCAGCAGAAGCAATGGCAGTAATGTTAAAATACAGCCTTCATAAGAAAAAGCAAAGTAATACAGGGACGAACTGAAAATTAAAGAATGAGATCTAGAAATGTGGATTCTACCAGCCTCTAATCTCCCCGTTTTTGGTTTAAAAATTAAAAAAGGAGACATCTAAATTCTCCTTTTTAGAGTCAGGAAATAAAAAATACGTAATAGAGTAAATGGAGGAAAAAGTGTTGAGAAATAATGAAGAAGGAGTCCTAAAGCCAAAATTGCATAAATCTGTTTTTGTTGCAGAGGGTGCCCAAATATGGGGAGACGTGGAAATCGGTGAAGGTTCCAGTGTGTGGTTCAACGCCGTTATTCGTGGAGATGAAGGCAAAATCACCATTGGCAGAAACACTAACATACAGGATAACGCGGTTCTACACAGCGACATGTTGGTGGGAATCCAAATAGGAGACAACGTAACCATTGGCCACGGAGCAGTAATCCGGGGCTGCAAAATCGGAAACAACGTCATGGTGGGAATGAACTCCACAATTATGACCAACTCCGAAATCGGAGAAAACAGCATAGTGGGAGCAAACACCTTTGTTCCCTACGACAAGAAGTTCCCTCCCCGCTCCCTAATCCTGGGAGTACCCGCCAAACTAGTAAGGGAACTAAAAGAGGAGGAGTTGGAAACAATTAGAATGGCCACCCGAATCTACGAAGGACTGGTGAAAAACTACTCCCAAAAAAGGATTCTAGGATACAAAAAGTAACATGCCCCCCTTTTTTAAATAAAGTCTTAAATATGCCCTGTGAACATTTAAATTAACCTTACCCTGTTCTTAAAAGGAGGATTCAATTTGATGGAAGAAAAACCACTCTACACCGTGGAGTATGATTTTGAAAAGCAGAGTCCTTGGGTGAGGCCCAACCGTGTTTGGGAAAAACTGCTTCCCAAGGATGTTCCCAAGACCATAAAATATCCCGAAATACCTGTGCACTATATTCCCAGAGAGGCTGCAAGAAGATATCCACACAATCTGGCAATATATTTTGTCCCAGAGGAAAGAAAGTACACTTACAGAGAACTAATGCACTGGAGCGATAAGGTAGCAGCAGGACTAGCGGATCTAGGAGTGGAGAAGGGTGACGGGGTGGGAGTTTACATGACCAATTCGCCCGAGTTCCTATTCTCACTCTATGGAATAAGTCAGAACGGGGCCTTCACGGTGCCCATAAATCCCATGCTTAAGGCGCCGGACATAAAGCACATAGTAACAGATTGCGGGGTTATGGATACCCTAATCTGCAGCTCCATACTCTACCCTAACATTGAAAAGGTGAGAGAAGAGGTAGAAATTGAAAATATTATAGTCTATGGAGAAAAGAGGCCGGGAACCATAAGCCTCCAAGAAATTATGGAGAAGTATCCCCCCAAACCTCCCGAGGTAAAAATTAATCCCAAAGAAGACCTCTTCACCCTAATGTACACTGGGGGAACCACCGGTCTACCTAAGGGAGTTATGCAGACACACTACAACATTGTGGCAAACGTGTACCAGATGATTGGAATGGAGCCCGCATCACCCATAGAGGAGGGCCGAGTATCTTGCATAACAGTGCTCCCCATGTGCCACTCATTCGGATTAAGCCAATCCCAACTCTACGTAGCCCAGAAAGCCATGATGCTAATTTACACTGGTTTCAACCCTGAGCAGGTGATGAAGGCTATAGAACTTTACCGAACTGAAAACTTTGTGGGGATCCCCCTAATGTTTCAATTCATGGTTAACCATCCCGACTTCGAAAAATACAACCTAAAATCACTGTTCAGAGTAATATCGGGAGCTGCACCAATTCCCGAGGATCTTGTCAAGAAGTGGAAAAAGGTGGTAGGCTCAGATGTTGGACAAGGTTATGGTCTGAGCGAAGCCAGCCCCACCTGCCACATGAAACCCACCTGGCTTCCCCAGAAGGGGCTCACCATAGGCATCCCCGTGGTGGACACCGACGCTAAAATTGTGGATGTCGACACCGGCTCCGAACTACCTCCAGGAGAAGTTGGAGAACTAATGGTGAAGGGGCCCCAAGTCATGAAGGGATACTGGAAAAATCCAGATAAAACAAGAGAAACCATCGAGGACGGCTGGCTTCACACTGGAGACCTAGCCTACATGGATGAAGAGGGCTACTTCTACATTGTGGGAAGGCAAAAGGACATAATAAAGTATAAAGGCTACAAAGTGTTGCCCGACGAGGTGGAAGACAAACTGTATAATCACCCCGCAGTTTTGGAGTGCGCCGTAATAGGGGTGCCAGACCCGGAAATAGGGGAAACCATCAAAGCCTACGTGGTAATAAAGGAAGAGTATAAGGGAAAAATTACACCAGAAGAACTGAGAGAGTGGGCAAAGCAAAACATGGCAGGATACAAGTGGCCCAGAATAATAGAATTCATCGACAAGATTCCAAGAACAGCCATAGGCAAAGTCTTCCGCAGAGAACTAAGAGAAAAGGAAAAAACTAGGAGCTAAATCTTTGAGAGCCGCGCCTTCCAGTCACGTATGGAATACATTAATTCCCCGCCATCCTGGTCTGAGAGTCTTTCTTGTGGATAGTTTCTCAGTTTTCTACTCCACTGCGTAATCTGATAAAGCACGCTCGATTGGGTTGGGGAGAGCCCCATCACCCAGTCCCTAATATTGTCCAACTCGTTGCACATGGATTTGATGTGAGTTCCCTCCTGAACTAGTTCCTCCAAGTTTTTGAATTTGCTGTCAATGGGGCGCGTAAGCACCGTGGAAATCTCAGCCACCCGCTCCTCTTTTTTCTCAAAAGTTATGGGCTTGGGAGGTGGAGCCTCCTTCTCTAGTTCCCTAATGTGCTCAGGGATAACCACTTCTTCCCTGTATCCAGCAAGTGAAAGCGCTGCGGAGAGCGCCGAAGTCGCCTCATCTATCTTCTCAGAAATGTCTCCTAAAAGGGCAATCGCTTTTCTAAGAGCTTTTTTCAATTCCTCTCTCTTTTCTGCTTCACTCAAAACCAAACCACCTTCTAAAATGCATCGTCATACTTGTATAAAAAATTATGAACCTTTACAGTTATAAGGCTTTCAGATGAAAAAACCGAAAAACAGTACCCAAATACTCAAACCCAATTGTAGATGGAGCAACCGCCTAAAAAGTGGGAGCTATTCCTCCACCTCTTTGGTTTCCCTCAAGTATTCATGTATTCTTTTAGCCACATCCTCACTTATGTTTGGCACCCTCATTATATCCTCAACTGTGGCCTTCCTCAAGTTTTCCAGAGAACCAAAATGCTTCAAAAGCGCATTCCTCCTATTCTCCCCCACACCGGGAATAGATTCCAACAATGATTCTTTAAGTTTCTTTTCCCGAAGCTTCTTATGATAACTGAGAGCAAACCTGTGAGCCTCATCCCTCACCCTCTGAAGAAGAAATAACGCCTTTGAATCCGAAGGCAAACTAATAGGCTCAACCCTCCCCGACACATATAGGTTCTCAAACCTCTTCGCCAACCCCACAACTGGAACATTTAAACCAAGACGCTCAAGGCTCCTCAGCGCAGCATTAAGCTGCCCCACCCCCCCATCAACAAGAATAAGGTTGGGCACCACTTCACCCCTCTCCTTCAACCCCCTATATCTCCGGTAAACAATTTCCCCCATCATTTGGGGATCATCAGGACCCTTAACTGTCTTAATCCTAAATCTCCGATAATCCTCCTTCTTCGGCCACCCATCCTCAAAAACAATGAGAGAGCCCACAGCATCCTCTCCCAAAATATTGGAAACGTCAAAAGCCTCTATCCTAACAGGAGGCTCAGGCAAGTTCAACAATTTTTGTAGGTCTCTCACAGCATACAAAGTCAACTCTCTCTCCAGCTCACTCTTCCTCATCCTCTCATTAAGAACCATTACCGCAATTTTCTTAGCATAATTTAACCGCTCCCGCTCCTCCTCCGTGAGTGGCGTACGGATCTCAACTTTTTCTCCCTTCCTCTTCTCCAACCACTTCTCAACAAGCTCCCTATCTTCAAAGTCCCTCTCAACAACTATTTTTTCTGGAAGAACCTCCGCATCAATATAGAACTGCTTCACGAATCCCCCCAACAACTCTTCATCTGCGGCATCACCCTTCTCCTCCCTCACGAAGTCCTTCTTGTCAACAATCCTCCCACTCTGCAGAAAAAGAAGCTCAATACAAACCCTCCTATCCAGCCTCTCTAACGCTATAATGTCAGTATCCCTAGACTTGGTGGACAAAATCTTCTGGCGACCAATGGCCTTCTCCACACCCACAATACGATCCCTAATTTTGGCAGCGTCCTCAAACCTCAACTCCTGGGAAGCCCTCTCCATCTCCAAATAAAGCTGCTCCACCAACTCCTCCCTCTCACCCGCCAAGAAAAGAAGAAGCTGCTCCACACGATTCAAATACTCTTCACGACTAATCTTCCCCACACAGGGAGCCGAACAATTATTAATATGATACTCAAGACAAGGCCTCCTCATCCTACCCATCTGCACAACACTCTCAGAACCACAAATACCAAACAGGCGCCGAATATACTTCAAATTCTCCTTAACCTTCTTAAAACGAGTGTAGGGGCCAAAGTACTTCGCCCCATCATCCACAAGTTCACGAGTAGTCAAAACCCTGGGAATCTCCTCATTCACAGTCACCTTAATATAGGGAAACTTTTTGGAGTCCTTCCAAGCCACATTATACTTGGGCTGATACTTCTTAATCAAGTCACACTCAAGAATCATAGCCTCAGTCTCATCACCAGTAACAATGTACTCCAAACTGGCAACATTATTCACCAAAGAATCCTTAGCATCAGTCTTCCTTGAAGACCCAAAGTAAGTTCTGACCCGGTTCCTGAGGTTGCGAGCCTTACCCACATAAATAACCTTCCCATCGGCATCTCTCATAATATAAACGCCAGGTTCCTCGGGAGCCTCCTTAACACGCTGCTCCATCAACCTCCACCTCCAAAACTCTCTTCAGAGCCTGACCCGTATATGATGATGGCACCTTCATCACTTCTTCCGGCGTTCCCTCACAAACAATTTCGCCTCCACGATCCCCACCCTCAGGACCCAAATCAATGATGTAATCCGCCACCTTAATCACGTCCAAGTTATGCTCAATTACAATCACCGTGTTACCCGCATCAACCAACCGATTCAAAACATCTAAAAGCTGCTGAATGTCTGCAAAGTGCAAACCTGTGGTGGGTTCATCGAGTATGTATAGTGTTTTTCCTGTGCTTTGTCTGCTTAGTTCTTTGGAGAGTTTTACTCTTTGGGCTTCTCCTCCGCTTAGTGTGGTTGCGGGTTGTCCTAGTTGGATGTAGCCGAGTCCTACGTCTTTTAGGGTTTGGAGTTTTTTCTTGATTTTTGGTATGTTTTCGAAGAATTCTAGTGCTTCGTCTACGGTCATTTCTAGTACGTCGTGGATGTTTTTGCCTTTGTACTTTATTTCTAGGGTTTCTCTGTTGAATCTTTTTCCTTTGCAGTTTTCGCATTTGATGTACACGTCTGGGAGGAACTGCATTTCTATTTTTATGGTTCCGTTTCCTTGGCAGGCTTCGCATCTTCCGCCTCTGACGTTGAAGCTGAATCTTCCGGGTCGGTAGCCTCTCATTCTGGCTTCGGGAACTTTGGAGAAAACTTCTCTTATTTCCGTGAAGACTGTGGTGTAGGTTGCGGGGTTGGAGCGTGGCGTTCTTCCTATGGGTGATTGGTCGATCATGATTACTTTGTCTATGTTTTCCAACCCTTCTATTCCCTCATATTTTCCAGGCTTTTCTAATGAGTGGTAAAATTTCTGCGCTAGGGCTTTGTAGAGGGTTTCGTAAATTAGGCTGCTTTTGCCTGAGCCTGAGACGCCGGTTATGCAAATGAACATTCCTAGGGGAAATTTCACGTCAATGTTCTTTAGATTGTTTTGTTGGGCTCCTCTTAGAGTCAGGTATTTGCCGTTGCCTTTGCGTCGCCTTTGTGGTACTGGTATTTTGATTTCTCCAGAAAGGTATCGGCCGGTTAAGGAGTTTTTGTTGGCCATTATTTCTTCGGGGGTTCCAGCAGCTACAACCCAGCCTCCGTTTCTTCCAGCGCCGGGGCCCAAGTCTATGATGTAGTCTGCGGCTCTTATGGTGTCTTCGTCGTGTTCCACTACTATGATGGTGTTGCCTAAATCCCTTAGTTCTTTTAGGGTTTCAATTAGTCTTTTTTTGTCTCTGTAGTGGAGTCCAATTGAGGGTTCGTCTAGTATGTATATTACTCCGACGAGGCTGCTTCCTATTTGGGTTGCGAGTCTTATTCTTTGGGCTTCTCCTCCGCTGAGGGTTCCTGCGGCTCTGTCCATTGTGATGTATTCTAGTCCCACGTTTTTTAGGAATTTTAGTCTTGACTTTATTTCTTTGAGGATTTTTTCTGCTATTATTTGTTCTCTTTCTCCGAGTTGTAGTTGGTCGAAGAATTTTTGGGCTTGTTCAACGGACATTTTTGTGACTTGGGCTATGTTGAGGCCTCCCACGGTTACTGCTAGGCTTTGGGGCTTTAGTCTGTCTCCTTTGCAGTGGGGGCATGGGCTCATGTCCATGAATTTCTCCATTTCTTCTTGGATGTATTCGGATTTTGTTTCGCGGTATCTGCGTTCCAGATTGTTTATGACTCCCTCGAAGCTCCCTTCATATTCTAGGTATACTCCTCCATCCTCATTTTGGTAAATCATTCTGACTGGTTCGTGGGTTCCGTAGAGGATTATGTTGAGTTGCTCTTTTGTTAGGTTCTTTATTGGTGTGTAGATGCTGAAGCCGTACTGTTTTGCTACTGACTCCAGTTTTTTTAGGTACCAGCTTCCTGTGGGGTTGTGCCAGGGTGCTATTGCTCCTTCTGCTAGGGATAGTTCTTTGTTTGGGATTACTAGGTCGGGGTCGATTCTTCTGGTTGTTCCCAGTCCGCTGCAATAGGTGCATGCTCCTTGTGGGTTGTTGAATGAGAACATTTGGGGTGTGAGTTCTTCGAATCCCGTTCCACAATCCTCGCAGGCTAAGCGTCTGCTGTAGATGTTTTCCTTCTCCTCGTTTATTAGAATTTTTACAACGTCTCCGAATTTGAGGCAGGTTTCAACGGAGTCGCTTAGTGTTTTTTGGATGTTTGGCTCGATGACTAGTCTATCTACTACCAAGTCTATGTCGTGTTTCTTGTTTTTGTCGAGTATAATCTCTTCCTCAAGGTCTCTTATTTCTCCGTCTATTCTGACTCTGGCGAAGCCTTCGTTTTTGAGGTTTTCTAGGACTTTGCGGTATTCTCCCTTTCTCCCCTTAACTATGGGTGCCAATATTTGTATTCTGGTTCCTTCTGGGAGGCTCATTATTCGGTCTACTATTTGTTCTGTGGTGAGTTGTGTGATTTCTTTTCCGCATTTCCAGCAGTGTGGGGTTCCCACTCTGGCGTAGAGTAGCCTGAGGTAATCATAAATTTCGGTTATGGTTCCAACGGTGGATCTGGGGTTTCTGGTGGGTGGCTTCTGCTCTATGGATATTGCGGGGGACAGTCCCTCTATGTATTCTACGCTGGGTTTCTCCATCATTTCTAGGAATTGGCGGGCGTAGGAGGATAGGGATTCAATGTATCTCCTTTGTCCCTCCGCGTATATTGTGTCGAATGCCAGTGAGGATTTTCCAGAACCGCTGAGTCCAGTTATTACCACTAGTTTGTCGCGGGGGATTTCCACGTCAATGTTTTTGAGGTTGTGCTCTGATGCTCCTTTAACAATTATTTTGTCTTTACCCATGTTCTAATTTCCCTCTTGTACCGATTTGAGTTGGAATAGTTTGTCGCGGATGGCTGCGGCTCTTTCAAACTCTAGGGCGGCCGCTGCGGCTCTCATCTCCCTCTCTAAATCCTTTATCACTATGGGTAACTCTTCTCTAGGTATTTTTTCAACTTCTATTTCTTCGTGTCTTCTTCCCGTCATGTCTCTTATGGCTTTCACTATGGTTTGGGGAGTTATTCCATGTTCCTCATTATACTTCATTTGTTTGTTTCGTCTGCGGTTGGTTTCCTCTATGGCTCTCCTCATTGCTTCGGTAACAGTGTCGGCATACATTATTACGGTGCCGTTAACATTCCTTGCAGCTCTGCCAATGGTTTGAATTAATGCTTGCTCTGATCTGAGAAAACCCTCCTTGTCTGCGTCCAGTATGGCGACTAGGGAAACTTCGGGGAGGTCTAAGCCTTCCCTCAAAAGGTTTATGCCTATAAGGACGTCGAATTTTCCGAGGCGTAAATCCCTAACTATGTCCACTCGGTCAAGTGTTTCAATTTCGGAGTGCAGGTACCTTACTTTGACGCCTAGATTCTCGTAATAATCAGTTAGGTCTTCAGCCATCCTCTTGGTTAAGGTGGTAACCAGAACCCTCTCATTTCGCTCCACCCGCTTCCTAATTTCGCCCAGAAGATCGTCTATTTGTCCCTCTACTGGTCGAACCTCTACTATGGGATCCATTAGGCCTGTGGGACGAATAATTTGCTCCACCAGCTGCTCATTTTTCTCCAACTCGTAGGGGCCCGGGGTTGCTGAAACGTATATGGCCTGGTTTACTAGCCTTTCAAACTCTTCAAATTTGAGGGGCCTATTGTCGAATGCTGAGGGTAGTCGGAAACCATACTCCACTAGTGCTTCTTTTCTGGATCTGTCTCCCTCATACATTCCCCTAATTTGGGGTATGGTTACATGGGATTCATCAATGAACAGCAGGTAATCTTTGGGAAAATAGTCAATGAGTGTGAATGGTCTCTCGCCGGGCTTTCTGCCATCCAGATGCCTAGAGTAATTCTCTATACCGGGACAGTAGCCCATTTCCCGCAGCATTTCCAAGTCGAACCTAGTTCTCTGCTCTAGCCTCTGCGCTTCAAGAAGCTTATTCTTCGACCTTAACTCTTTTAGCCTTTGTTCTAATTCCTCCTCGATGCTTTCTATGGCCTTCGATAGATTCACGCTGGGTATAACGTAGTGTTTGGCTGGTAGAATGTAAACCCTGCTTTTCTCCGCCTTAGTTTTACGTGTCAAAGTGTCAAGTTCCCTGATTCTCTCTATGCGGTTTCCGAAAAGCTCCACTCTTATTAGGGTTTCCTCATAGGAGGGGTAAATCTCAATAACGTCTCCTCGAACCCTGAATTTTCCCCTCTCCAAGTTCAAATCGTTACGCTCATATTGTATGTCCACTAGTTCTCTGAGGATCTCCTCCCTACTCTTTGTTTGTCCAGTTTCCAAAAAGAAACCCATGCTTCTATAATAGTCGGGTGAACCCAAACTGTAAATGCAGGAAACACTTGCCACCACTATTGTGTCCCTGCGTTCAACCAAAGCCCTAGTGGCTGCGTTGCGCATCCTGTCAATTTCCTCATTGATTGAGGTTTCCTTTGCTATGTAGAGGTCTAATTGTGGAACATAAGCCTCGGGCTGATAATAATCATAATAGCTTACAAAATACTCCACAGCGTTTTCTGGAAAGAATTCCTTAAATTCGCTATATAACTGAGCCGCCAAAGTTTTATTATGCGAGATGACCAGGGTGGGTTTCTGTACCTGTTCTATGACGTTTGCCATAGTGAAGGTTTTTCCAGAGCCGGTAACTCCAAGTAGGGTTTGGTGGCGCAAATTATTCTCTACGCCTTCCACCAACTTGCTAATGGCTTCAGGCTGATCGCCTCGTGGAGTATAATCTGACACTAGCTTAAATTTGGACATCTTCCCAAAGGCTCCTTCCACAATCAATTCAAACAGTAAAATTTGAAACAAATAAATATTAGGATTTGAATCAAAAAATATTAATTGAAAAATCCAGAAATAAAAAACACCGGCAAATTGATGAATATTCCTTCCAAAAATTTGTATGATGTAAAATCATTCGAAGTCTAAAAAAGGAGACAGCTACAAGGCTCCTCGCGGTTTAAAGCTTAGAGAAAAGGACTCCCATAAACCTACATCACTCAAAAAACTGAGAAGGCGAAAATGGGAAAACCCCTTTAAATTATACAAAAATTGTGAGGGAACAAATTTAATGTTAGCGAAAAGGGATGTTAAGGGTTTAATAAAAGCCCTAAAAGGCAGCAAAGAGGCGGAAGTGCGGGCAAATGCTGCGGAGGCGCTGGGGAAGCTGGGTGACAGAAAGGCGGTAAAAACACTCATTCAGGCTCTTCACGATGAGGATAGCTATGTTCGATTGAGAGCCGCATTAGCTCTGGGAGCACTAAAAGAAAACACTGCAGTAGATCCACTTATTCAAGCTCTCCACGATTGTGACGCCTATGTTAGAGGCGGAGCTGCATGGGCTCTGGGAGAAATTAGAGACAGAAAAGCAGTGGAACCCCTAATTAAAAAACTGGAGGATGAAAATAGCCACGTCCGAATATTCACAGCAATGGCTCTAGGACTGGTTGGGGATCACAGAGCCGTGGAACCACTCAGGAAGGCTATGAAGGACAAAGATGACAACGTAAGGGAGGCGGCATACGAAGCCCTAAAATGGCTAGCAGATAGAATTAATATAGAATGATACAAAAACAATTAAATAGCGCCTACCCCTAACCAGAATTATCCCCCCTATGAATAAATTTTAACTCCAAAAATGGAATAAATAAAGCAAAAAGGGTTTTACAAATTAATTTCTACACATTAATAGGAGGAGAATGGCGAATTGAGCTACGAATCACTAAAAGAAATAAAACTGGTGAAAACTTCTTTTAAGAACCAGACCGCAATACTAACCCTAAACAAACCCCCAGTGAACGCCCTCTACATCGACCTTTATAACGACCTAGGCAACGCTCTGGATATCCTTGAAGGTATGAGTGAGGTAAGAGCAGTTATACTAACCGGAAGTGATAAAATTTTCAGCGCCGGAATGGACCTTAAAGCCGTTGGGAAGGCTTCACCTGAGGAATTGTTGGAACTTATGGAAATAGGTTACAACTTTTTCCAGAGAATGGAGAGGTACCCCAAACCCACCATAGCCGCTGTAAAGGGCTTCGCTTTGGGCGGTGGCTTAGCATTAGCCATTGTATGTGATTTCAGAATAGCGGGAGAAAACGCCGTTTTTGGTTTGCCTGAAAGCCGATTGGGTTTTCCCCTACTCTGGGGCGTCACAAACCTGTTTCTGAGAACAGTGAGCAGGGGGCCAGGACTGGATCTTCTTCTAACTGGCAGAAACATAACCGCTAGGGAAGCACTCCAATACAATCTGGTAAAAAGCGTAGTTGCAGATGAAAAGGTTCTAGAAGAAGCGTTAAACCTCGCAGACCAAGTAAACAAAAACCTGCCCCCCTTCGCAGCCAAAGCCATCAAATCAGTACTATACGAAGCATCAAGGGAAACCTCCCCCCGAAAGGTATTCGACATAGAAAATAGACACATATGGGAAATACTTAACCAAATAAATCTTAAAGCATGGTTAAAGGAGTACCTAGAGAAGAAATAACACGTTTAGAAAAGGAGGGGGAGAGAATTTAATCTCTCCCGCATAGCCCCCTAGTCCTACTTGTTCCAGATCTTCCACTATGCCCCAGCCATAAAACTATACAATTGTCAATATTCAGAAATTCTCCCCCCTATATAAATCTTTTCAAATAAATGCTGTGTTGTATAATTTTGCTTTTTCTAATGAATTTATTTAATTTTCTTAAATTTTTTCAAATTAACAATGTGAAATTGCAAAAAATTCAAAATAATATATAAATAAATTAAAAAAATAAGAATTATGCAACACAGCACAAA
>Ga0136652_1000226_pt1 | contig 29473 bp, 24 predicted proteins | sample ConPoolayeEmetaG_FD_94864 | JGI IMG/M metagenome (GOLD analysis project Ga0136652, IMG submission 94864) | Hot spring microbial mat communities from California, USA to study Microbial Dark Matter (Phase II) - Cone Pool mat layer E metaG... ...
ATCTCTGAGGTGTTGGGTAACAGTTCAAATTCTTCAGGCAATATAATAGAAACGATGTTAGGCAAGTTTGCTATTGAGTTAATTTCGGAAGCTGGATTTGCGGGCATATTTGAAGTAAAAATCTGGTTCGTATATAGACTTTTGTCGGTCATATCCATTATTATATAACAATTTAATTTATTAAAAGTCAAGTCTGAATTTTGGGGGTAATGATTTTGCGGTGGTAGCGGGGCGTTTTTATTCCGAATAATTTTCGCGCTGGTTATTTGAAATTTGAGAAATATTTATCTATTTCGGGTCTTAACTCAATTCCCACTCGTTCAAAACAACTTAATAACTCATTATATGTGCCTTTCCCTCCCAAAAAGTCCCAAAATTCGTCGGCAACTTTTAATTCATTATCCAAATCCAGCATTCCCTTTAATGTCCATCTTTCATAAGGTTTTGGCTCATAGGGATTATACGGGATAGCAATATAAGAATGAATGCTTGCCGTTGGCTGCTTTAATAAATATATTGCTACCCATTCCAACAGTGTTCTTTTAAAATCTTTGAAGTCGCCAATATTAGGTTTTGCTGTTTTTAAGTCAAACAAATGAACACCGCCACCATTATCCTTTACAAATAAATCCACTTTTACAGTTTTTAACTTATTTAATTTTCCCGAAGTGGCCACAATTCTTATTCTTTCTATTTCTTCTGTTTTATCCGGGTTTTTTCGGCCTGTTGTTAATTCATTCATAATATGCTGAATTTCAATCTGAGCCAGTTCACTTATCGTATCACCAACTACATATTGTTTTTGTGCATCAGAAAATCTCTGTCTCGCCAGTGTTTCCGCTACGGGCTCAAAAATAGAAGTACCAAAGGTGGTGTTCAAAGATTGTATAAAAGAAAACAAAGCCATTCTATCCTTACCAAGTAAGCGATAATGAAATGGCATATTACTTGTTTCCGGTTTATATGTTAAAAATTTGTGCCTTAGGCTATCTCTAATAGTACTTTCAATTTCTTTTATTTGTTCTCTCGTGAGAGACATTTCTATCTTTTCTTTAAGTGAAATATCGATTCAGAATAAGGTGTTTCCCGGTCTTTTTCTACTCGGCATAAGACAGGACGTTTAAATTCATTGATAATTTTCATTCCAGCGAATTCAGCAATCTTCGGATAAAGGTTAAATTTATCATTAGCCACCAAAAATACGTCATAGTCGTCCTGTAAGTATTTTTTACAATTATTGAGAACCTCGGCTATGCCTTGGATGTAGGATTTTCGTTGCTCTTCACCCTGCCCTTTGGAGAGAGGACCTATTTCCAATTCGTCTCGCCGTTCGAATTTAAATATCTCATAAGCATAGGCATGTTGTTCATGATAGTCAATGAGACCAACATAAGGCGGACTGGAAAATATCCCTTTTATCTTCTGCTTTAATAATATTTTTGCAAACTCATTGTTTACTTTTTTTATTTCCTCATAAATATCTATTTCTCTACTGTCCCCTGTCACGCAGACTTGAAAGGTATTCGTTCTCAATTTGTCGAATTCCTTTAAGCGATTTAGCGTGTCTATGGTATAATATTCCCACCATTTTGTTATGGAAAATATCGGCTTACAAATTTTCCCGTGTTTTTTGCAATAGTAAGTAGTGGTAACGGGTTCTTTTAAAGTTGCCAGGTCGGCATGGGTTGTTGCCCTGCATGATCGAGCAGTTCTACTCAAAATTATAGTTAGCACCCTTTTTACATCTTCATCGTCTATTTTACTAATTTCATTTGCCAAAAAATCAATCTCTATCCTAACGGGGGCAAGAAACCACTTATCTAAAAATTTTTCACTTTTATCTTGTTTTATTTTTATTTGGTACTTTTGTACCAGCGAATTGTAGATGACAAGAAATTCTGCTTCCTTCTCTTTTGAATATACCTTTTCATCAATTATTCCATTTGCTACTTTTCTCTTGTAATCAGGTGATGGGAAATAAACATTATTAAATTTTGCCAGTTCTAATGACAACTGTTCCTCAAAATAAATATTTTTTTTAGTATTCTGAAATTCTTTTAGTTTCCAGTTCAATTTGCGAATGGTATCTTCAATTAAACTTAAATTGTGCTTTCCAACTTTTACATTAGAAATCAAAACATTGAAAGGTGAAACGTCTATCCCGATGGCGTGCATTCCTAATTCGTTTGCTTGGACTAAGGTTGTACCGCTTCCGCAAAATGGGTCTAATACAATATCACCTTTTTGAAAATAAACTTTCTTTTTAAACTCGTCAGTATGCGCATCAAGAAAATACTCTACTAGTTGCGGGATAAATTTCCCCTTATAAGGATGTAGCCTGTGAACATGTTTTGTCCTCTCCGCTTCTTTATACTGTAAAAAAGAAAGGTGCCAATTGATGTCTTTTCCTAATATATTTTGCCATTTCTTTTCTATGGCATAAGAATCGTAATAATTTTTCAATTCCTCAATACAAATAAGAGGGTTGCCGTCATTTCCGTATTTTTTAATCCTTCCATATTGAATCAAATAGGATATGTTTGAGATAGTAACATCGCGATTTAAATATTGCGAAGCCCAAATACTTGCCTCTTTTAAACTAATCAATTTCCTTTCTTCACTTTTAAACAATGAAGGTTGACCGATAACGCCAGCCTTTGTATCAACACTCCGGGGAAGTGATGTTATCCCGACTTTTGTTTTCACAATCACATTGTATAAAAAATCTGCTGCCTATCAAGGTTTTGAACGAGTTGCCCTGGTGGTTCTGGCTTACCGGCCGGAGTTGACATCGGCAAGCGAGTGTCTAAATTGTCCCGATGAGCGAAACCGAGACGCAACAGGTTAGTTCCCGTCTGATTTCCGATGTGGCGCTGGTTACTGCGGCATATATTGCCGCCCAGATTCTTTCCGACATCGCCAGCCTGCGCATCGTCTTTCTTTTCGGCTTCAGCATTGACGCCGGCACTTTGATTTACCCGTTCACCTTCACCATCCGCGACCTGGTACATAAGACCGCCGGCCTCCGCACCGCACGCCGCGTTGTTGTTGCCGCCGGCGTCATCAACCTGTTTATGGCATTTCTTTTCTGGCTGGTGGCAAAACTGCCGCCGGACAAAACGGTCGGGCCGCAACTGGAGTTCGGCATCGTACTTTCTCCGGTCTGGCGCATCGTCATCGCCTCAATCATCGCCGAGGTGGCATCAGAACTGGTGGATGGTGAAATCTATCAGTTGTGGGTGAATAAGGTTGGATACCGGCGCCAGTGGTTAAGGGTTCTTGTCTCCAATTCGGTAAGCGTGCCCTTAGATTCGGCACTGTTCTGCTCGCTCGCCTTCATCGGCCGGATGCCGTTGTTTGTCGTAATAAGCATCTTCTGGGCAAATGTCATCCTTAAAGGCATCTGTACCTTGCTCTCTTTGCCCACAATTTATCTCGTCCGGGAACGCCATTCTTAAACCTGAACCCTGCGGCGTCTTGTTGACATTCTAAATCTGTTCAATAAATTGATTCTATGGAACGGACCCTTACAAAGGAACTTCCCCGGCGGATTGGCGCGCGCGTCCGGCTGCTGGGCTGGGTACACCAAATCCGTCAGGTGGGCAAAATCTCCTTCATTGTCCTGCGCGACCGCACCGGCATCGCTCAGGTGATAACCACCGACCCAGCACGGTTTCACCTTGACGATGTCAAACGGGAGTCAATCGTCGAAATCATCGGCACGGTCAAACCGGAACCGCAAGCCCGCCAGGGTTGCGAACTGGAACTGGAAGAACTGAAGGTGTTGATTGAACCGGTTGCCCCCCTGCCCTTTGAGGTCAACCGCTCAAAGAAGAAGTTAAACCTCAAACTGGATATGATTTTAGACCACCGCGCCTTTGCCCTGCGCAACCCGGAGTTTGGTGCCGTCTTCAAGGTGCAGGCAGAAATCGTCCGTTCCTTTGCCGAATTCCTCCGCCAGGAAGGTTTCCTTGAGGTCCACACCTCAAAGATTGTCGCCGCCGGCACCGAAGGTGGCACCGCCCTGTTTCCGATTCAGTACTTTGAGCAGAAGGCATATCTTGCCCAGAGCCCACAGTTCTACAAACAGATGCTGGTTGGTGCCGGCTACGAGCGGGTGTTTGAGGTCGGCTTTGTCTATCGGGCTGAGGACCACGCCACATCCCGGCACATCAACGAATACCTTTCCCTTGACTTCGAGATGGGCTTTATCAACTCCTACCGCGATGTCACCCAACTGGAAAACCGGTTCCTCAAGCAACTGGTGGCGAATTTGGAAAAAAATTGTGCCGAAGAAATTCAACTGCTTGACGCCCGCCTGCCCGAAGTGGGCGAAATTCCGGAAATCCACTTCCGGGATGCGCTTCAAGTTTTAAGCAAAGACTATGGCCGCGACACCACCGGTATGCTTGACCTGGACCCAGAAGGAGAACGGCAACTGTGCGACTACGCCCAGAAGAGTCTCAACTCCGAATTCCTCTTTGTCACCCACTACCCGCGCCAGACCCGGCCCTTTTACACGCTGTGGGACCCTGATGACCCCCAGTACACCTTTGGCTTTGACCTGCTCTTTCGCGGGCTGGAGGTCACAACCGGTAGCCAGCGTATCCACGACTACCACCAGTTAGTAGAAAACATCCGTCACTTCGGCTTGAACCCAGAAAACTTCTCCTTCTACCTTGAGATATTCCAGTATGCGGTGCCGCCCCATGGTGGCCTGGCGATTGGCGCCGAACGGTTGACCCAGCAGTTTCTGGGATTGAGCAACATCCGGGAAGCCAGTTTCTTTCCCCGTGACCGTTACCGGTTAACACCATAAAACCGACCCTGATACCATCCCCCTAACGGTGCTATGGTCAACCCGACACCTTTTACCGTTAAACTCCTAACTCTTTACCAGTACAAAACTTATCCGTTATAAATCAGATTGGGGCGTTAAGATTTTAACATTTCGGGGTCTAAAATTAAGGCCTGAGCGGCCTATCTACCCGAAAATCAAAACAAAAAAAGGTGGTATTGGGCTTAGACATCAAGGTTTTCTACATTACGGGCATTGCGTTCAATGAACTCACGCCGCGGCTCCACATCCTCGCCCATCAGCATCCGGAAAACCGCATCCGCCTCAGTGGCATCCTCCATCGTCACCCGTTTCAGAGTCCGCTTATCCGGATTCATCGTTGTCTCCCACAACTGCTCTGGATTCATCTCACCCAGACCCTTGTAGCGCACCACCTCCAACCCGTCGCCTTTGTTCTTGCGGGTGAACTCCTCCAGCTCCTCGTCCGAATAGAGGTAAAACTCCTTCTTGCCCTGCCGCACCCGATACAAAGGCGGCTGCGCAATGTAGAGATAACCCGCTTCGATCAAGGGCTGCATAAACCGGTAGAAGAATGTCAGAAGAAGAATCCGGATGTGCGAACCATCGACATCGGCATCGGTCATAATCACAATCTTGTGATAGCGTGCCTTTGCCGGGTCAAAGTCGTCCTCACCCACACCAGCACCGATCGCCGAAATTATCGCCCGAATCTCCTGATTGGCAAGAATTTTATTCAAACCGGCTTTTTCAACATTGAGGATTTTACCGCGCAGGGGCAAAATCGCCTGGTAGCGCCGGTCCCGACCTTGTTTTGCCGAACCACCCGCTGAATCACCCTCAACGATGTAGAGTTCACTCTCTGCCGGGTCCTCGGAAGCGCAATCCGCCAGTTTGCCCGGTAAGGTGTCGGACTCTAAAAGGGAACGGCGCCGCGCCAGTTCTCGCGCCTTGCGTGCCGCCATCCGTGCCTTGGCTGCGGCAATCACCTTTTCCAGCACCCGGTTTGCCACCCGCGGGTTCTCCTCAAAGAAAGCGGAAACCCGCTCGTAAACCACGGTCTCAACAACACTCTTCGCCTCGCTGTTGCCGAGCCGGGTTTTGGTCTGACCCTCAAACTGCGGGTCCGGAATCTTAACCGAAACGACCGCGGTCAAGCCCTCGCGCGTATCCTCGCCCACCAGTTCTATCCCCTCTTTTAACTGGCCGCTCTTGCGCGCATACTCATTGATGGCACGAGTTAGCGCCGCCTTGAAACCGGAAAGGTGGGTGCCCCCTTCGTGGGTGTTGATGGTGTTGGCAAACGAGAAGATGCTCTCAATATAACCGTCGTTGTACTGAAACGCCACCTCCACCGCAATCCCGTTACGCTGTTCTTCAATCACGATTGGTTTGTGCAAACGGTTGCGCCCGGCATCGATATAACCGACGAAGTCGGCGAGCCCGCCCGGATAGTGAAAAACCTCCTCCTTTTCCTGGCGTTCATCAATCAGTTTAATCTTCAAATTTTTATTCAGATAGGCGAGCTCTCGCAGCCGGGTGGCAAGGATGTCGTAATTAAAAACTACCTTTTTAAAAATCTTCTCGTCGGGCTGAAAGGTGATTTTCGTCCCGGTCTTTTTCGCCTTGCCGATTACCTTCAGCCCACTCTTCACCTCACCCCGGGCAAACTCCATCCGGTAAACTTTGCCCTCGCGCGCCACCTCAGCGACCAGCCGCTCCGAAAGGGCGTTCACCACCGAAACCCCGACACCGTGTAACCCGCCGGAAATCTGGTAAACCTTGTGCTCAAACTTCGCCCCGGAATGGAGCACGGTCAACACCACCTCCAACGCCGACTTTTTCTCGGTCGGATGGATATCAACCGGAATTCCCCGGCCATTGTCCTCTACTGAAACCTCGCTGTCCGAGTGAATCGTCACCATTACCTCATCGCAGTAACCGGCAAGCGCCTCATCAATCGCATTGTCCACCACCTCAAAAACGAGATGGTGCAACCCGCGCACCCCGACATCACCGATGTACATCGCCGGGCGGTGCCGAACCGCCTCGAGCCCTTTTAAAACATGGATTTGTGCTGCATTGTATGCCTCTGCCATTGTCTTTTATCCTAACAAATCTAACGCGAAAATCAAGCGGTGTCCGCGTTCCGCTTCAGAAAAAATCTGATGTCGGTTAATTGCTGGGAACCGATATGCCGGCAAATTTTTTCCAGCAACTGGTCTTTGAGAAAGGTCAACTGGGTCATCCACGCCGGTGAATCAACCGCCACTAAAATGGTCTTACCCTCAACACCAATCGCCACCGTATGGCGGGCAATCGACTCTCCGACCAGCAACTTCCAATCGCTAACCGCCCGATAAACCAAAACCTTATCCTCCATCCCCAACCGGCGTAAAACCCGCGGTAAGGTTTCGTTGACCGCTTGAAATCGGCGCTGCTTCTTCCGGCGCATAACTACATATACCCGATGAACCCGCTTCCGTCAAGAACACCGAAAACCGTTAACAGATAACAGGATAGTCACCTTTCTTTACCCGCACAATAGCCCGGTATGTTGCCGCGCTGTGCCAAAACCGTCCCGGACCGTGTTACCTCTCTTTATCGAAACAATGCACGGGCAGGTTGTCCAATGCCCCTCTGGACTTCAACCCTACCGCTTGTTAAACTGTAATGTGCTCACGCGCCGGTCAACCGACACAACCAAATGGACGCTCAAACCGGAACTGGTTGCCAAACTCAAAGGTATTGACTTGAAGGCGCGGCTGGTCGTGGAAGGGTTTCTCGCCGGCCTGCACCGCTCGCCTTACAAGGGCTTCTCGGTCGAATTTACCGAGCACCGACCCTATATGCCGGGCGACGAACTGAAACGCATCGACTGGCGCGTCTATGGCCGAACCGACCGCTTCTTTATCCGGGAGTTTGAAGAAGAAACCAACCTCCGCGCCTACATCCTCCTTGACGCCTCGGGCTCAATGCACTACCCGGCAGACGGTATTACCAAACTGGACTACAGCCGCTGGCTAAGTGCCAGCCTTGCCTATCTCCTCACCCGCCAGAAGGACTCGGTCGGCTTAATCGTCTTCACCGACCGCATCAACACCTACATCCCGCCCCGCGCTTCGGGTGCTCACCTCCGCATCATCTTCCGGGAACTGGAAAACACCAAACCCGGAGGCGACACCAACCTCGCCTACACCCTGCACCAGCTTGCCGAGCGCCTTAAACGGCGCGGTCTGGTCATCATCATCTCCGACCTCTGGGACGACCAAACCCAGGTGCTCTCGGGTTTGCGCCACTTCCGGGCCCGCAAACACGAACTCCTTTTGTTCCACATCTTCCACCCCGATGAAGCAAACCTGAACTTTCCTACCCCGCTCCTCCTGCGCGACCTGGAAACCGGTGTTGAATTGACCGTTGACCCGCGCCTGATTAAAATGCGCTATCAAGAGGGCTTCCACCAGCGCAGTGCCGACTTTAAGAAGGGTTGTAGCGAAGCCCGCATCGACTATCAACCGTTATCGCTTGCCACGCCATTTGACCAGGCGCTTCTCAAATACCTTGAGCGCCGGCGCCGTCTGTCCTGAATGCGATTCCTTGCCCCGGGATTTTTGCTTCTTTTGCCCCTCGCCTTCCTGCCGGTCATTATCCATCTCTTGAGCCGGTTCCGGCTGCGCCGGCTGCCCTTTCCCTCTTTACTCCTTCTCCAAACCGTGCGCCGGGAGCGTTTCTCCTGGCTGCGCCTGCGCGAAATCGTCCTCCTCATCCTCCGTACCCTCGCCTTGCTCTTCCTGCTCTTTGCCTTGAGCCGCCCCTACCTGCCCCGCCTTTTATTGGGTTTGAAAACCGAAGACCTCCTTGTCATCCTTGACGACTCTTACAGTATGGGTTATGGCAGCCGCTGGACTCACGCCCGCCTTGTCGCCCAGCGATTCATCAACGCTGCCACCCGGCCCCGGCTCATCCTTACCAGCCAGCCCGATACGATTTTCACGGGCAAAAAATTGCTCGGTAATCTCCTGGACACCCTGCAGCCGACGACCACCGCTCCAACTCTGACCCCGGCACTCAACCGGGCGTTTGCCGAAAGCCGTACCGGCACTCCACCGCTTGTCCTCATCACCGACCTCCAGCGTGTTGCTTTGCCCGAAACAGGTTTGGGCAAGCCGCCTGCACCTCTGCACATCGTGCATCTCGGTCGTAGCGAATTTGTCAATGCCGGTATTCAGCGCCTCTACCTTGACAATAAATTTATTCGGGCGCAAATCGCCAACTACAGCACCCGCCCCATCACGCGCACCGTTCGCCTCCAGCGCAACAACAATGTTGAAGAACAGACGGTTAACATCGCGCCGCGCACCACCACTACCGTTTCTTTTACCACCCCGCACGCCGGTCCGGGACTGGACACCGGCTGCGTTACCATCACCGCCGACTCTTTGCCCCTTGACGACTCCCGCTACTTCGCCTTCACCGTCCCGACCCAGGTGCCGGTCCTCATTGTCCGCACCGCCGCGGCATTGGACCGCTACCTCAACCTTGTCCTTGCCGCTGACCGCACCGGACAATTTTTACCTACCACCGTTGACATCGCCGAACTGCGCCGCCTTGACCTGCGCCGCTACCCGCTCCTTATCATCACCGATGCTGCGGCGCTGCAATCCGGGGACTGGGACCGCGTTGCATTTTACCTCGGCGCCGGCGGTGCGGCGCTCATCATCGCTGGCACCCCCCTTCCCGACCTTTCCGGACTCAACCGCCTTCTTAAATCCCGGGGCTTCAACCGGCCCACCGGTTTCCTCACCGTTACCCGCATCGACACCACCCATCCCATCCTCAACATCTTTCAACCCCGGGACTTCTCATCAGCCCGCTTCTTTTCCGTCAATCGCCTCAGCGGCGGCAGAGACCTGGTGCAACTTTCCAACGGTGACCCGCTCATTGTTGAACTCCCGGAAAAGAGACTGATTGTCTGGACCTTTGTCCCGGCACCAGCGGCAACCGATTTCGTGTTCAAGGCACCCTTTGCCCCGCTTTTCATCCGCACCCTGAACTACCTTACCACCGCCCCCTTACGCACCGAATACACTATCGGCGACACCATCATCCTGCCGGTGAAAAGCACTGCACCCGTAACACTGTCAACCCCGGAAGGAATTGTCTCCCTTTCGCCCCAGCCCGGGCAACCTCGCCCCCGCGTTGTTTTCCCCGCACCCCGCACCCCGGGCATTTACCGTATTGACAGCGTTGCCGTCGCCGTCAACCCTGATGCCCGCGAAGGCGACCTGACGCCGCTCCCTGACAACCTCCTGCCCCGCACCGGTATTACAGTACAGACTCAGGCGGTGCCCGCCGCCGAACTGACCGCACCGCTTTTATTCCTCGCGCTGCTGGCGTTTGTATTGGAAATGGTTATCCTGGTCTTGGAACTTTTCTTTCAGAAAAGAAGTCCGGTGCGCAAATAGTCGGCATAGCGCCGGAAAATCGACTCGTCCTCAAGAATCGCAATCCGGGATATCACCACCATGCCACCTTCAGTATTGACCTTTAAGCCAAAAGCCTGGTGGCCCGGTTCCCGCACCACATAGCCCACTTCGTAAACCTCTTCCGCCTTCTGATAGCCCCGACCGGTAACCTGTTCCATAAACCAGGCAAGATTGTCCGCCACCGCGGTCAGTGCCGGTAAAGGGGCAAAAGGGTTCAAAAGCGGAATCAAAATAACCTCGCCCCCTTTGGCGCGCTCATCAACCACCTGGGTCCGGTCAATCTCAACAAACGCCCTCAACTCCTCCGGAGACCTCAACTCCATCGCCTAAACCTCCACTCCATAAAGATACGCATAAACCTTGGCATTGCCAACCATATTGGCAATAATACAGTACTCATTCGGTTTATGTGCCTGACCGGCATTTTTTCCCCACACCACCGCCGGTATCCCGCACCGCCGGAAAAACGCCGCTACCGTACCGCCACCAATCCCTTTGACAAACGGCTCAACCCGATACACCGTCCTTACCGCCTGCGCGAGAAGTTGAACGACCGGTGCGTCCGCCGGTGTCGGTGGTGCCGCGGGCGCTGCCTGCTCAATATCAACCTTGATTTTCACCCCAAACTCCTGCTCAACCGCTGCCACCACCTCGCGCACCACCTTCAGCACTTCATCCAGTGGATAAACGGGCAGCATCCGGCAGTCAAAGTAGAAAACATCCTCGCCCGGAATCGTATTGACATTGGGAACATTCGCCTCCTTTTTTGTCGGTTCCATCGTGGAATAGGGCGGCGAGAACAACTCATCCCGGGCATTGAACCGTTCGTGCAGCAGCCGGTCCAGTTTGATTAGCAGATGGGCACCGGCCCGGTGCGCATTGTTGCCGTGATGGGGTGTTGAACCGTGCGCCTGCTGCCCGACTGTTGTAAATTTCATCCAGAGTATTGACTTCTCGGCAATCTCAAGCAGTGTACCCTCCTCGTTGCCGGCATCGGGTACAACAACCAGGTCCTCGCTACTGCACAACCGGTGCTCTCTCAACAGCGGCTCAACTCCGAAAAGCGAACCGGTCTCCTCATCCGCCACCAACATCAAACCCACCGGCAAGCGCGGCTTCAGCCCGAGGTCGATAAGCGCCTTCAGGGCATAAATACTCGCCACCATCTCCTGCTGATTATCCTCAACACCCCGGCCATAGATTTTGCCGTTTTCCACCCGGGCACAAAACGGGTCAGAATCCCACAACTCTCTTGGTCCTGCCGGCACAACATCAAGATGGGTCATCACCCAGAGGTTAGGACCCTTCAGTTCACCGGGCTTTTGGACAACAAGACTGGGGCGATAACCGCAGGGCGCAAGCGAATCGGGAACACGAAACTCCTCAACTTCAAGCCCCCAGCTCCCCAGTACCCCTTTCAGATAATCAACCCTTGCCTTCTCTCCCTCGCCACCCGATTTCGGGCTGATTGCCGGTAGCGCCACGAGCCGCCGCTGCATCTCCACCATCTCCGGCTCCAGCGCTTCAATCCGCTCCACGATTTTATCAAATGTTACTTTGTCCCACATCGCTTTATCATAGCCAGCTTGCGGACTCTGGTCAACACCGGTTTTATTCAAAAACCGGCAGCCAGAAAAAGAATGTTGAACCTTTGCCCGGCTCTGACTCGGCGCCAATTACGCCCTTATGCGCCTCGATTATCTGCCGGCAGATCGCCAGTCCCAGACCGGTGGAACGCTCCCCTGCCGTGCTCCGGACACTGGTTTTCTGAAACGGCTTAAACAACCTGCCCATCTCCTCTCTGGGAATCCCCTGCCCCTGGTCCTGCACCGCAACCTTCAAACCCCCGTTCTCCTTTTTAACCGTCACCCGCACCTTTGTACCCGGCGCCGAAAACTTAAACGCATTACTCAACAAATTGTTCAGTACCTGGGTAATCCGTGCCGGGTCCACATTCACCCGGGCACCATTACCTTCAACCACCAGTTCCAGTTCAATCCCCTTCTGTGCGCCCAGCAACCGATTCTCCTCCGCATTCCTTGCCACCAATTCTGTCAACACGACCGGCTCCAAATTCAACTCAATCTGACCCGCTTCAATCCGGGTAAAGTCCAGCAGGTCATTGATTAAATTTACCATAAATTCGGCATTCGCCTTAATCCGGCTGAGAAACTCCCGCTTCTTATCCTCAGGCAAAGAACCACCCGCCTCTTCTAAGAGAAAACCGGCACAGGTGATTATCACCGTCAATGGGTTACGGAGGTCGTGCGCCGCCATTCCGAGAAACTGATTCTTCAGCTCGCTCAACTTTGCCAACTGGGCGTTTTTCTCTGCCAGTTCCAGCTCCTGTCGCTTCCGCTCCCGCGCATAACGCAAGCTCCGCACCAGTCCCCGACTGTCAATATGCCCTTTTACCAGATAGTCCTGTGCCCCGATTTTTGCCGCTGCCACCGCCATCTCTTCATCATCCAACCCGGTCATAATCACAATCGGTACTTGCGGCGCCGCGGCGTTGACCCGCGTCACCGTCTCCAGTCCTTTGCTGTCCGGCAGCGAAAGGTCAAGTAATACCACATCAAAACTGTCCTCAACCAACCTTTTGGTCGCCTCCTCACACCGTACCAGATGGGTGATTTCAAAACGCCCCCCGTCTGCTTCAGCAATCGTCTCCTGGAGCAACCGGGCATCACCCGGATTGTCTTCAACCAGAAGAATTCGCAATCTTTCTTCCACCATCTTATTAAACCTTACTCGGGCAACTTGACCACCGTCAACCAGAACTCTTGAATCGACTGTATTACCCGGATAAACTGCTCAAAATCAACCGGCTTTGTCACATAGCAGTTGGCATGCAGGTCATAACTCTTCAGGATATCCTCCTCTGCCTTGGAAGTAGTGAGAATCACCACCGGAATCCGGCGTAAACTGGGGTCCGCCTTAATCTCGGCAAGAACCTCCTGGCCATTCTTCTTCGGCAGATTTAAATCCAGCAGAATAATGTCCGGTCGTGGTGCATCGCTGTAGCCGTCGCGCCGATAAAGGAACTTCAACGCCTCTTCGCCATCACTTACCACATAAAGATTGTTGCGCACCTTTGCCTCACGCAGCGCCTCCTGGGTCAATCGCACATCACCCGGATTGTCCTCAACCAAGAGGATTTCAACCGGTGTACCATTTTCCCCTTTTGTCATTCTCCCTCCTTTTCTTTGGGCACATCGCCCTGTGCCCGAACGCTCGTCTCCGGCTTATTTGCCGCTATCTCTGCCGGTGGCAGGGTAAAGAAAAAGGTTGTACCCTTGCCGACCTCAGACTCAAACCAAATCTTGCCCCCGTGCCGTTCTACAATCTTCTTGCAAACCGCTAAACCAATTCCGGTTCCCGGATACTCCTCCCGGGTATGCAACCGCTGAAAAATCTCAAAGACCTTTTCCGAGAACTTCGGGTCAATCCCGATGCCGTTGTCCTTGACCGCAAATCGCCACATCCCATCAACCCGTTCGGCTCGGACTTCAACCCGTGGTTTGCCGCGTGTGAACTTCAGCGCATTCCCCACCAGATTCTGAAACAACTGCTCCAGTTGCCGCTCATCGGCAAGAACTACGGGTAAGGGCTGACACTCAATTTCGGCATTCTTCTCCTCAATTGCGACTTTAAGGTTGGTCAGCGCTCGTTTCAAAACCTCATTGCTATCGGTTGGCACCGGCTCTTTTCCTCTTGTTCCCACCCGGGAGTAAGTCAGCAGGTCGTTAATCAACCGCTGCATCCTCGTCGCGCCGTCAACGGCAAAGTTGATAAACTCATCAGCATCGCTGTCAAGTTTTCCTTTATACCGCCGGGCTAAAAGCCCGACATAACTACTCACCATCCGCAACGGCTCCTGCAAATCGTGCGACGCCACATAGGCAAACCGTTCCAGCTCCTGATTTGAGCGGCGCAACTCCTCTGCCTTTTCTTTTAACTCCTCTTCCGCTTTTCTCCTCGCGGTAATGTCCTCGCCCGAACTTAAAGTCCCGACGATTTTACCCGCTTCGTCCTTGATTACTACATTGTGCCAGTGGATTAAACGCTCTATCCCATCCCGGGTCAGAACCGGATTTTCATACTCGGCAACGGGCTCAACCTCACCGGCCATCAACCGCTTAAAAACCGCCCGGGTTTTGTCCCGCACCGCTTCGGGCAAAAAGTTTTCAAACCACTCTTTTCCTAAAACCGCTTCCTCTTGATAACCCAGAACCTGGCGACCTTTACGATTTATCAGTGTAACCTTACCTTCCCGGTCCAGGGCGACAATTATCACCCCAGCAACATCAAGATACATCTGTGCCCGCTCCTTTTCTCGACGCAGCTCCGTCTCCTGAACAAAATAGCGGGTGAGTATCCGGCTTATTTCCCCAAACTCCGACCGGCTTTTATTAAGTTTTACCAACCCGCTGCTGTCCTTGCTATTCAAGGCATCCGTTATATATTTAAGGGGTCTTGTAACCCAGAACACCAGACCGATTCCGACCGTCAAAAAAGTTGCCAGCGCCACTGCAATTAACCACCCTAACTGCTGCATCGCACCCCGACGAAACTGGACAATAACTCCACAAATGTATCTCAATTTAAGTTCGGCAACCGTTTTTTTATCAACTCCTTCGAGGGGGTAGCGAATCACAATCAATCCTTGGGTTTGGTTTGTGCGCTCGCCATCGCCCCCAGGCGGGACGATTTGCGCTGTGCCATTGACCATTTGCGCCAGATTATTGACATAACCTTCATTCCATAACCGGACAGCAAATAAGACCCCCTGTGGTTCAGTCTTATGCTCCGGGTCGTCACTCGGATGCACCGTTGCGCCCCGCACCTCAACTAATCCTAAAGGCGTCTTTGCCCAGAAATGGCAAAACCGCTGCGAATCAGCCAGCATCTCTTGCGCCTTATCCACAAGACAAAACCCGGCTAAACTATCTTTACCTTCAGCCAGCGCCCTGTAAACCAGTTCCCCTTTTCGGTTGTAAACCCAGGCACCATCTGCTTGGTAAGTACCTAATGCTTCGGGAATATTCTTATCAAGAAACTTCCTGTTATTATTCCGTATTGCGTTAACCATCTCGTCCCAGTAGGTATACTCGTAAACAAAATTTTCAAGCACAGCGCCCTTCAACTCCAAAAGACGCTGGAATATCCCTGTCAGGGCATGCTCCTGGGTGTGGAAAATCTGGCTGGTACGTTCTTTCTCTTTATGGTAGAAAAAAAACAACCCGGTAGCGATAAGTAGTGCAACCCCAAGGAGAAGAGTAAAAAACCTTATTGGTGTGCGCGAAAACATTATACCCCCCTTCTGATGGTCAATCCCCAAACAACCTGAATCAACCTCTCGCCCCCAGCGTTGCGCAGGGTTTTGTCAGGCACAACGCTCAACGCGATAAACGGTTTGACATCAACCAGCCTTTTCAATGAGTAATTCAATCCCGCCCCCGCCTCAACCACATTCAGAGCCCAACGCGCAACCCCGTAATTAATCTCGTTGAACTTTACTGACCCCCAGCCACCAGCAATCCGCATTTCCGGTGTCAACCCAAAGCCAACATCCCGGGAAAAAACGCCACCGATTGTCCCGAAATACCCACCCGCTGACGGGAAAACCACTGAGGTGTGTTCGCTGGACAACTCCAATTCGCCAAGTTCATAACCAAAATTGACCCCCAGTTCCAGTTCCGGCTCGGTCCAATCATCGGGATAAAAATATCCGGTGGCTGACGGCTCAACCTTAATAATTCCCAAAAAATCCAGTTGATAACCAAGGTTAAGGTCCAACTCGTTCAAGCCCCAGCCATCCCCCCTTTTGTTACCCAGAGTGATGTTCGCCCAGGGAGAAATTGTCCAGCCGGCAAAGGAAGCCCAAACCGATGGTTGTGCCACCGGACCCTGACTCAATCTTAACCCGCGCCACACATAGCGGGTTTGTCCGGTGAACTCAACCCCGGCTTCAATTGGCAAACCAGAAATAAAAACCGGAACTAAAATAAGAAAAACTGCAAACCGCTCCCTGAACTTTCCCATAATCCCTCCCTTTTTCTAAAATTATACAGAACAAAACCCCTCCTGGCAAGATTGCCCCAACTGTCAAACTGTGTTGACTCCGATAACTCCTAACTTATAATCAATCAGGAGGTAAGAAATGAAACCCCTGTTCTCTTATCCTTGGATAATTATCTCCGTGTTGCTCGGCACCGGTGCAGCAACAACTAAAATTGACACCATCGGTACCACCGGTGTTGACGCCCAGAACTACGGACCAATCTGGCAACGTATCGTTTACTTGCCTGGCACCGGTATCTACACCGCCTGGGTCAAGACCGGGATGTTTGCCAACTTCTACAGTTTCACCACCCACACCTGGTCCGGTGAAGTTGAGGTGTTTGGCTCCCAGCGTAACGCCAGCGGTAGCCTTGATGTTCCCAAAGACCCAACCTCTCCTTACTATCGCAGCACTTTTATATCCAGTTTTATCAACCGTAACCCGCGCTGGCCCATCATCGCAGTGGAGAGTATCCCGGGCACCAACAATTTTGTGATGCGCCCACCCGACTCCAGCCTGATGGGCTGCTCCCGTGCGCCCATCGCCTTTACCGCCAACAACTGGCTTCACCTCCTCTGCGTTGACTCTGCTACTCAGGACACGCTACTCTACTCCCGCTCTACCGATTACGGTGTTCATTGGTCTTTACCCGTGTCAATCTGTGCGGGCATCATCCCGGCGAATCCGACTTACAACATCGCCGCATCAGAAAACTCTTGGCGCATCGCCGCAATCTGGACCAATGAAGATTCAGGGGCACTGTGGCTCAACATATCCGAAGACGGCGGTACCACCTGGACTGGTGTCCAGAACATCTTTCCCCCGCCGACAACAATCTCTAACCCTAAACCGGGTAAGTTCGGCGCCTACGGTCTGTTTGACTCCGCAGACCGGCTTAACATCGTCACTCAGGTTTGGAACGGCACCAATCAAAATCCGGCAGAAATCTGGCACTGGCAGGAGAACAGAAATCCTCAATGGACCCTAATTTATCGTTTTGCCCCTTCATCAGTTCTTGCGCCCCCTGAACCGGGCGAACCATTTGTGGTTAGACCGAGTATCGGTTTTCGAGAAAGCGATGCCTCACTCTTTGCCCTCTGGCTCAATTACGACTCCTTAAACTACGAACCCCAGACCCAACTCGCGCGCGCCGACCTTTTCATCGCCCAATCCCAAAACAACGGTATAAACTGGAGCCCTCCCTACCGTTTGACCGGACCGGACGGATATTCCCGGCTTTCACCCTGTCTTGCTCCAGAAGTTGGCGAATCTCTCTACATTATCACCATCTTTGACCAGATTGCCGGTGTCTATGAACAAGGACACGGCTCCCAGACAACCAACCCGGTCTGTGTCTTACGCGTCCCTGTATCCGACCTGCCCGGCATCGAAGAAAAGCTGCCCGGCAGGCTGAATCGTTATTTTCATACCACCATCTGTCCAGTTTCTCAACTCAACCTCTTACCCGATGTAAAACCCTACTCCCCGCTTGGTAGACCGATAGAAAAGCCAATTCGAAGCGGTGTTTACTTCCTACGTCAGGACAACCAAACTCTGCGTAAGGTACTGCTCGTTCCTTAAATGATTTTATTCCTATTCCTGCTACCTGCCCAGATTTTAATTGACACCATAGGCTGGACCGACCGCGACCGTCAATTTCTCTTCCCGGCGACACGCTACTTGATCTACGACTCCATTTACGGCGTATCCGCCGTGTACAAATCGGGCTACGGTGAAATTCGCTACAACTTTCGGCCCAAAGGTGGCAACTGGCTCTTTCCCTCTGGTGTTTTGGTCAATCAATATCAGCGCAACCTCGGTTGCCTTGAATACAACATCCGTAACGGCAAAACTTTCATTTCCACCGACTACCTTGACCGCGGGACACGAACCATCACCAACTTCATCGACTCGGCGCCCGGTGCTGGCAGATTTCAGGAAACTTTTATAACAACCCGCGCCCAGTTTCCTCTTATTGCTGCCGGCCGCTATGGCTATCCGAAATTCGCTGCCATCAGAAACGACACCCTGTACTATCTCAGCGCCTGGTCCAGTTACCGCCTTGGTCATATTGGTCCCTTTCCTCGGCACAACATCATCGCCTCAAAAAAATCCTCACGCCTTGGGTTCGTCTGGGCTGATGAGCAGGGCAATCTGAACCTCAGAGAAACGCCCGATGGCGGTGGTACCTGGTATCCCCGACGCCTCATTACCGATAGCGTTCCTTCAATTTGCAACCGGTCGATGTTTGGCGTCCAGGCAACCTACGACTCCATACAGATCCACATCGTCGCCGACCTCTACGACGGCAACAACCGGGGCCGGGTACAACTCTGGCACTACTGTGCTTCAGACACCCCTTCCTGGCGTTTCATACACGAATTCTCCTTTCCCGACACCACAAAACTCGGACGCTACACCGCTGCCCTGTGCCGGCCCAGTATCGGCATCGACCGCCGCCTTCGTAACTCCAATCTCAATCTCCTGTATGTCGTCTGGGAACAGTTTGACCCGATGAACATCGACCCGCGAACCGGAATCGCCCGCGCCGACATCTGGGCTTCCCATTCACCCGATAACGGGAAAACCTGGACCGAGCCCATCCGTCTCACATCCCCTGACTCCACATCAAAACGTTTTCCATTCCTTGCCGAGACAGTAAACGACACCCTGCACATCATCTACTTTGCCGACCAGATAGCCGGCTGCTGGGAACTGGGTGAAGGGCAACAGACCTTAAACCCGGTTTTATACCTCCGGGTACCGTCCCGCATTTTCACCGAACTAAATGTCGCTGACGCGCCATTCCAGCCCGCTCCTCTCAACCTGCTACCCACAATTACCGCTATCCCATCAAACCTCTCAACCAACCTTGTAATTTACGACCCGCTTGGTAGAAAAGCGCAATTAAATAAAATCAACCGCCTGCCCGCCGGTGTCTATTTCGTCGGTCCCAAAACCACCGCACCGATACAAAAACTGCTCAAAGTTCGCTAACCAGTTCACGGTATCTGGTTTCCCCCGACTTATTTCTTGACACTTCTGGTGATTGTCATTATCCTTTCTAAAAGTTAATAGGAGGACACTTGGCAAAGCATTGTGAAATATGTGGAAAAGTTGCGATTGTTGGCTCGAACATCAGCCACGCCCATAATGTAACCAAAAGACGTTGGGAGCCGAATCTCCAGCGGGTCCGCATCAAGGAAGGCACCACTACCCGCCGCATCTGGGTCTGCACCCGTTGCTTGCGGTCCGGAAAGGTGCAAAAGGCTTGATGCCATTAAATAAATTGGCGGACTTAGCGTTCCAATCGACCTATTCTGTTCGGGCACAAAGATGTTGCTAACGGCTCTCGGTCCGACATCCGATTTGCTTTCCCTGAAAGGAGGGTAATTGAACTGTTTAATTACTGGTATTACCGGGTTTGCCGGCAGTCATCTGGCTGAATATCTTTTAAGTTTAGGCAACTGCGAGGTCCACGGCACCATTCGCTGGCGCTCGCGCACCGAAAACATCGACCATTTAAAAGGGAAAATCCATCTACACGACTGTGACCTGCGGGACTCCGGTTCGGTTTACCGTTTAATCGCCGATTTAAAACCCGACCGCATCTATCACCTTGCCGCCCAGAGTTATGTCCCGATGTCCTGGACCGCACCTCAGGAAACATTCGTCACCAATGTCATTGGCCAATTGAACATCTTCGAAGCGGTCCGTGCCACCGGTTGCTCTTGCCGGATTCAGATTGCCGGTTCGAGCGAGGAGTACGGACTGGTTATGCCCGACGAAACCCCCATCAAGGAAACCAACCCACTGCGGCCCCTTTCGCCCTATGCGGTTAGTAAAGTGGCGCAGGATTTAATGGGCTACCAGTACCATCAGAGCTATAAAATGCACATCATCCGCACCCGGGGGTTCAATCACACCGGACCAAGACGCGGAATGGTATTTGTTACATCCAACTTTGCCCGACAAATCGCCGAAATTGAAAAGGGCAAAAGAGAACCAATCCTCTATGTGGGCAACCTCGAAGCGGTTCGGGACTTCACCGATGTCCGGGATACGGTCCGCGCCTACTATCTGATTCTTGAAAAAGGTGCGCCGGGTGAGGTTTACAATGTTGCCACTGGTAAAGGCTACAAAATCCGCCAGGTTCTTGAAACCCTCCAAGGTCTTTCCACCGCTAAGTTTCAGATTAAACAGGACCCAAAGCGGCTCCGTCCCAGCGATGTAGAACTGTTAATCGGCGACCCAACAAAGTTAAAATCGGCGACCGGCTGGGAACCGCTGTACTCGTTTGAACAGACCTTAAAAGACCTGCTCGACTACTGGCGGGAGCGGGTGTGAGGGTTTTTGTCACCGGTATTGAAGGGTTTGTCGGCGGCCATCTTGCCCGTCATCTTAAAGAGCGCGGTGACGAGGTTTACGGCATACATTACGCACCCCCGGGTGAAGAACTACCCGCAAACCTTTTTCCCTGCGACATCAACGACTTCAACACCCTAAAAAAAGCGCTGGAGGAAAGCCGCCCCGACTGGATTATTCATCTTGCCGGCATCTCCTCAGTTGCCGAAGCCGAAAAAAACCCAATCCCTACCTATGAGGTAAACACCCTCGGCACCTTAAACCTGCTCATTGCCGTGCACCAGCTGATGCTCCCCTGCCGAATTCTCTTAATATCCTCGGCTGATGTTTATGGCCGGGGTGACAGGCCCCATTCCGAAACCGACCCGGTCCAACCACTTACCGCCTATGCCCGCAGCAAATATCTTGCCGAAGAAATCGCCCGCCTTTACTACCAAACCTGGGATATGGATATCGTAATTTTGCGTTCGTTCAGCCACACCGGGCCAGGCCAGGCTGAACGGTTTATCTTTGCCAAGGTCGCTAGCCACATCGCTAAGGTCGAACAGGGCAAAGCCAGCCCGATTCTCGAAATGGGCGACCTCGAAGTTCGGCGCGACTACACCGATGTCCGGGACATCGTCCGTGCCTACATTAGTGCGCTGGAAAACTGTCCTGCCGGTGAAACCTACAATGTCACCTCAGGCAGACCGGTTCGGCTCCGCGACGGTGTTGAAATCCTGCTGGGCCTTGCCCGTCAGAAGATAGAAATCCGACAAAGTGTTAGTGAGAAAAGACCTTACGACATTCCGTTCCTCTCCGGCAACCCCGAAAAGTTCCATCGGGCAACCGGATGGACCCCACAAATTCCCTTTGAAAAAACCTTGTCCGATCTTCTCGAATACTACCGGAACAGTTGAAACTCTCGGTCATTATCGTCACCTACAACAGTGAGCAGGATATAACTCCCTGTCTTGACGCCGTTTCCGTATCCCAGCCTGACGCCGAAATACTCGTAATCGACAACGCCTCTCAGGACCGAACTCGAGAAATTTTGCAGTCCTATCCCGGCATCAAAACCGTGTTCAACTCTCAAAACCTCGGCTATGCCCGAGCTAACAACCAGGGCATTGCTATTGCCCAGGGTGATTACATTCTACTTCTCAACCCGGATACCCGTGTCGAACCCGCAGCGCTTCCCCTCCTTATTGAACACCTTGACCGCAACCCGGCCTGCGCTGCAGTCGCCCCTCGACTTTTAAATCCTGATGGTTCCCAACAACTGTCAATCCGCTCCTTCCCCACATTCTCCTCCGTCCTTGTCGAAATGACCGGTATTCCGCGCTTGTTTCCCAGCTGCCAGCGCCTTAACACCTGGCGTCTGCGCCACTTTGACTACGAAAAACCCGGACCGGTAGCGCAACCAATGGCATCTTGCCTCCTAATCCGGCGCTCGGTTCTTGTTGAACTGGACGGATTCGATGAAAACTTCCCCATCTACTACAATGATGTTGACCTTCTCTACCGGATGGCACGCAGAGGTTACCAGACCTGCTACGTGCCATCCGCGCGTGTTTACCACAGAATTGGCGGTAGCACCAACGCAATCAAACCAAAAATGATATACGAAAACCACCGGTCCCTTTTTAACTTCTTAAGAAAACACACACCGAAAACCCGTTTCTTCTTTCAGGCGATAATCCTGTTACCGCTCCTTGAGATTTCGGCTTTACTCCGCGTCCTCTACTGGCACCTGTCCGGACGCGCTGCTATGCGTCCATCCAATAACCGCCCGAAATAATCCGCCAGCCTTTTTGCCTGAAACCGCCGGTTGTAACGGTCAACCCCTACTTGTAAGGACACATCGCCCCGCGCCCTTGCCACCGGCGTACCAATCCCCTTTTCCCGTATTTCCTTCAAAACGGCAACAAAACTCTGCCGGTTTTGACAGATAAACCCCTGCCCTACTTCTCTAACAATCTGCGCCGGCTCCGTATCTTCATCATCGGTCCAGACAACAATCGGCTTGCCACTGCCCAGATACTCGTAAAGCTTCAATCCGACCGGTTGACCCGGCTTGCCGAGATACAAAAGCACCTGCGCCCCCTTCATCAGACTCATAGTCCGTTGATGAGAAACAAACCCTAAAAACCGCACCTGCGGACTGGTTGTGAACCGACGCCCGATTTCTTCGGAAACGCCACCCGCAATGTACAGTCGGGCATCAGGTATCTCAACTAAAGCCTGAACAACATCGCTCAAAACTTTTTCCTGGTGCCAAAGATTACCCGCATACAGAATACTGAAACCTTCAAGTTGTTCGGGTTCAACATTAAATTCTTCCGGGTCAAACCCATTTTCGAGCACCTCCACCATTTCCCCAACCATACGTGCAGTCCCTTGATTTACAGCAAGAACCAGTTTTGCCTGTTGTAATATCCGCTCCCGTAACCTCAAAATCCTCCTCTTTTGCCCTGCGGGTGGCTCTTCAAACCCTCCGGGCCACGGGTCGCGGAAGTCTGCCACAAAAGGCAGCCCGCTCAATCGGGAAAGTTTCTCCCCGACCATCAGTGTGGTCCAGGGTGGCGCCGTTGCGAAAATCACCCGGGGATTTAATCGGGCGATAACCTTCTTACCTGTCCTTACTGCAAACGGCAACCACCCGACCTTGCTATCCGGAAAGAAAAACCGCCGGAAAAAGGCAGGAGTACCTCCCAATGTGCCCTTATAAGTTTGTCCGATTTCCCCTGAACAACCTTTTATCTGCTTCACGCCAATGACCCTTAACAACCGATTTGGGTCCAGGCTTTCGGTGCGAAATACCTTCGCCTTCCTTAAATCGGCAACAAGTTCCGGGTCATAGGCGTAATAGGCAACATCCTTTACCGTTAAAAGCAGCACCTCCCAGCCGAATTCGGGCAGAAATTTGGCAAGTTTGGTGACCCGCATCACACCGGAAAGCCCAAGCGGCGGGGTGTAGTAGGCGATGAAAAGTACCCTGTTCATCCCTAATGCTCTTTTACGCTTCTATTGCCTTCCCCGGGCATATGTTCGGTGATTTGTGCCTTCACGACTGCCGGCTCCATCCGCACCAGCTGGATTGAATCGAGAAACTCATAAAGCCCATCGATATCAAGGGTCAAAAGATGGTCCTCAATTTGTAAATCGACGGGTAAGTTCCGGAAAAAAGCCCCAGAGCCAAGATTATCTTCAAACTCAAGAAGATGGTCTCGCACTACCCGTTTGAGCGCCTCCCGTCCTGGTAATGGAAATCGCCCCTCCTGTAACCGTGCGGCGGGCAGCATCATAACCTTACCAGCCATATCCACCGCCGCTACCCCTTCCGCCTGTAAAGCAAGGGTTAAAATCCCACCATAAACCGCGCCGAGAAGGTGCACCAGATACGCTTGACCACCTTCGAAAAAATAGGGAAATTCACCTGATTTTAACCCCGGGAAAATTCTTGACTTCAACACCTCTGACATCCGGTAAAAGTAACCTCCGGTTCCGGTACCCTCGAAAACCTTGGTGCTGGAAGATACCGCCTCAAGCGGCCGGACAAAAAGTTTTTTATCCTTCTCCTTTCGCTCCACAATCTCCCACGACCTGCCTCCAAGAACAAAGCGCTCAAACACAAAGAATACCGAACCAACATCCTGCCCACTGGTAACATCAATCACCTGATACTGCCCAAAACTTTTCTCCTGGATATTGGAGTGAATTTTTCCGGTCTCAACCCGGTGTTCAAGTGCCGAAGTAAGAAAATAAACTCCCCCCCTTCTTTCCTGCAACATCCCCTCCTGTAACAGATAGAAAAAAACCTTTTCCACCACCGGGCTGTTCCCGAACAGCGGCTGAAAAATCCGCCGCACTGACTCTAATGTTGTTCCGATACGGCGACGCTGAAAACAGTAGGAGATAATCTGCTGGGGCAGAACCGAAAGGCAGGGGGTATACCTTTTGTCAAAAAGTTTTCCTTCGCGGGCGCAGTCGATAAAGGTCTCAAACAAAAGCCTCTCCCAGGGATCAAGGTAAACCCCAATCATATACAGCCCATTTCCCCGGCGACGATTTCCCCGCCCGATACGCTGCAGCAGTGAAGAAACATTAAACGGTGGCCGAAAAAGCACAACCGCATCGACATCGCCGATATCTATCCCAAGCTCAAGAGTTGAAGTACAACAGAGAATGCCGCTTCTTTCCCTTGTCATCCTTGCCTCAACCTCTTCCCGAACCTGACGGGTCAAACTCGCATGGTGTACCCACACTCGACCAGAAAAAGGCGGCAGGTCAAAAAGTTTCACACCGCTTTCCGCCAGCGACCGGGCGTTGAAGAACACCAGTGCTTTATCACAACCCTGTTCTGTCAAACGCTGCACAACTCGTGCTGGCCACTCCTTGCTCCCGGGCAACAGTTCGGCATTTATCTCCCGCCGTTTTGCCACCTGTACCACGCCGGCACCAGGAAAGTACCGCTCACCAATCAACACATCATCAACCGTAGCCGAAAGCGCATACCCATTAAAACGGGAATTAATTAGCCGCAAACGTTCGAGGAGCACCCTTAACTGGTCACCTCGTGGCGTGTTGTCAAGAAGATGTATCTCATCCAGAATTACCGCACCCAGAGTTTTGAAAATTCGGGGATGACGGCACAAAAGCGAGTCGAAAGACTCCGGGGTGGTTATAAGGATGAAGGGCAATTTGCGTTCATCAATCTGCGGGTGGTCTCCGGTCTTGCGCTCCAGTTTGAGCCCCAGGTACTCAATCGGTTCCCAAAGCCGGCGATAAAGGTCGTTAACCAACGCCCGGGTTGGCGACACATACAAAACCGAAAAGTCTTTTTTCCCCATTCCCAGTAGACGCTCAACTACCGGCGCCACGACCGCTTCAGTTTTACCCGATGCAGCGGGCGAAATCACCACCAGATTCTCACCCTTGAGAATTCGGGGAATCGTCTCCATCTGAACTTCGGTCAACATTCCGAACCGGGCAAAAAACGCCGAATAAGTTCGGGGCAGTTGTGCCTTTACCGCCCGTTGCTCCTTAATTTCGTTCCACATCCGCTATTTTAATTCTCAGCGGTTAGCGACCAGTCGGGGCAAAACCCCCTGTTGCTGAAGCCGGGCGATATCCAGCGCCTCAACACAGAACTTGATAAAAGCCCGGACCCCGTTGCTGCTCTGCCGGGCAGCACGGGACAGAAGACGTTTCTGCTCTTCAATTGGCAACCTGAACCCCGGGTAGGCGCGCTCGTAAATCCGCACCATCGTGGCAAACGCATCAGCGAGCGCCTGGTCTTCGAGCGGCGTTAGGGCAATCCGATGTCGCACCGCATTGGTAAGCCGGATATAACCGTACTCGCCCGGAGTTGGTGTCGTGGCAAAAATAATTAGCAGTGCCGGGTCCCGATAAATGTAGGGCACAGGCCGGACCTGATTGTGAATCAACCGCTCGTTTACCACTTTTAACTCTGGGTCGTTCTGGGCACAGCGCACCAGCCCATCCATAAAGTTAACGCTCTTGGTCAGATAGACAACATCCCACAGCCGGGTTACGGTCTCTGCCTCATCAATCAACAAAACCAGCCCCTTCAACCCTAACTCCCGGGCAATACAGGAAATCCCGGTAATGATATTACAGTAAAAGTCGGCCGCTGTAGAAAAATCGTAAAGCGCCGGAATCCCCTGCGCGCCTCGTACCCGAGAAGCGGTGGGCATCTCCACCGCATACTCCTTGGTGCTTTCGCCTTCAATCCACTGCCAAAAAACTTCACTCTCCGGCGAACCAGCATCCAAGCGGCGCAATTTGTTAAGGACCGGACCAAAGAAAATGTGGTCGTTAAAATTCAATTGCGTGGCTGCCCGCAACAAATCCCGATACCCCTGCTCCGTTCCATCCTTGATGTAACGGAAGTTGCGCACCAGTTCCCGGTAAACGCGCTTGGGCCGATGGGGTGAAACCTCTACCGGATCGAACTGAATAAGAGTCGCCGCCATCCCTTCCTGCAGCGCCCGATGTAAACAGTACTCCAGAAGATGGGTCTTGCCCGAACCGTATTCCCCCTCTAACATATAAACATCACTCCGATTACGGGCAAGGTTACGCAGTGCACCTTCCACCACCTTAACCTCTTGTTCCCGGCCAAAGGTAAAATGCTCCACATCCTGATGCGGCACAATGCCCAGCCGGAACGCCTCAATCATTCGACAGGCGCTAACCCGGTCAATCGCCGCAAAACTGGCGGTCGCCGATTCCAGTAAATCGCCGTCAAACTCAAAAAGAAACCGCACCCGGTTGCGCGGCAACCACAACCGTAAACCGGTCTGAAACCGCACCAGCAACTCACTGCCCTGCCAGCGGCTGTCAACAATTTCGCCTTCACCGAAAACCGGATGCGATACCAGTTTAGAACTCTTCACGCTCAATTTTCTCCTGCTCACTCCTCTCCAGCCGCTGGGTTGTTACCCGCAAAAGTTTCTCCGCATCCCGCTCGGTCAACACCATTCCCGGATTGGCGCGCACCTGGTGCAAAAACTCTACTGCCGCCACCACAAACAACCGCCGGTAACTGACATCCAGCACAAACCCCTTGACCGCGGTCTCGGCAAGCAGTTTCAAACTCCGTTCCACGCCATTGATTTTTGCGCCATAGGCGGTCTCAAAAAGGTCAACGAGCCGCTTACCCAGTTCCTCAAGAAACTGCACCGGCTCAATGCCCAACTCCTCCAGATTAATCCGCACTCCGACCGGATTTGCCTCAGAAAACCCGCTGCGCAACCGCTGCTTCAGCGCCTCGTAAACCGGTCCTGAACCCTCGAGCAGCAAATTCTCATCCGGTACCGCATAGAAAAACATCGCTCCCGGCAAACGTGAGTTGCCACACTCATCAACCAACTGCCGCAAGTTGTCCAGTGCCCGGCGTCTATCCCTTGACGAAGAAATCGACACCCCCCGCTCCGCCTCATCAAACAGCAAAACAACTCCCCGAAACCCAATCGTATGCACCCACTGAATCAACGACCGCAGCATCCGGAATGCCGTCGACTTGTCAATCCGCTCGGAAATCTTAAACCGTGCCCGCGCCTCCCGGGAAATCTCCTCACCTTTCAGCCACTGCACCGCCTCAGTAAAACCATCAATGTCTTCGGCAAGCAGGGCGCTAAACGCACCCTTTACGCCGTTAAAAAAACTCGTTGAGTCCGGTACCGGCAACTGTAAGAGATAATCCTGCAACCGCTCCGGGTTGTCCTCCTTACTCCGCCAGTTTGCCGCCCACTGCCGAATAACCGCATCAATCCCCTTGTCATTTAGCGTTGCCAGCCGGCTTGTCTCCTGGGGTGCGGTCAGATTAAGCGCCACCATCTTATAAACCAGTTCCAGTTTATCAAACGGGCACTCGGTCGGCGACAGACTCACATACGCAACACAGTAATTGTGCTTAAACGCCCGGTTACGCACCGCGTAGAGAAAATGTGTCTTGCCCCCGCCGTAATTCCCGGTCACCAGCTTAAAACTGGACAGATTGTACTTCAGGATACCGTTAAGATACTCATCCTCAATCACCTGCAACAGCCGGTCCAGTCCGACCGTAAACGCCTCAATCCCGAACTCCGGCGGGGTGCCGGTTGAGCCCAGTTTGTTGATTATTGCCCTTGCCAGTTCTCTATCCATTTGACAACTCCTCAGTCTAAATACTACCCGTTGACAAAAGAAATATACGAATAGAAGGTGCCTTCGCCCTCCTCGTTATCCGGCACCCAGAGCGACTTTGCCTTCTCACCGGTGGCATCAAAATTAGCCACCGACAACCGTAACCCCTTGCCGCCCACCGTTCGCACACCCGACCGCTTTAAGATGTACAGGTCATAACTGAAGCGGATGCGCGGGTACTCAACAAATCGCTCCCGCACCGGATTCACCCTGAACCCCTCCGACTGCATCAAAAACACCATCTCACTCAGCAAATCAACTAAAAAAACCCGCTCTCCCTCAACGATATTCCGTGCCAGACAAATCCGGCGGTAAGCGGTAAAAAGCCGCTCGACAAACTCTGCCGGCTCCTTAATCGCCCGCTTCTTCAAACTCTCATCATAACTACGCAGTATCTTCGCCAGAGCCAGCGGCTCAAGTTTCACCCCACTTTTCAACCGCTCAATCTCCGGACCCCAGAAAACGGTGGCTCTGCCTGTAGTAAAATCAACCCGCACCGAAAACAACCCGCACCGCAAAAAAGGCAACTGTCCCCTAACAGTCAAACCGCTTCCCTCCAGACCGGCAAGCAACTGCCTACCAAACTCAAACTTAAACTCTTCCTTTGCCGCCTCAATCTGCCTCTTCTCCTCATCGAGCCACTGTCGAACCTTATCCCTTACCTCACCTGGAGCAAAACCTTCAATAGCCTTCTCAACCTCAACCACCATCCGTTCTCTTTCATACGCATAACGAATCGGCTCACTTACCAGCCGGCTATAACCGGCAAGCAGTTTTGCTACCTTCTGGGACCGCAAAGCGGTATCCTTCAAAACGCCGATTAGCCCTTCCATAATTTATCAGTATATTATCCCGCCCTTTTAATGTCAACAACACAGTCTCGGTACTGTGAATCCCGGGAAAAATTCCTATTCCCACTGTAAAGAGCATTACACCGTTACTGCCAACGGATTGTAAAGAATATATTTATTTTTTGTGCCTATCCGAACGAACACTTAAAGCAGTTGCCCTTTTCAGCAGGGCATTCGCTGCTTCTGCGCTCTCTCTTCC
>Ga0136652_1000228_pt1 | contig 29360 bp, 26 predicted proteins | sample ConPoolayeEmetaG_FD_94864 | JGI IMG/M metagenome (GOLD analysis project Ga0136652, IMG submission 94864) | Hot spring microbial mat communities from California, USA to study Microbial Dark Matter (Phase II) - Cone Pool mat layer E metaG... ...
ATGTGAATTTAACATTCTACATTATACATTCTCTATTTTAATAACGCCACTGGATTTTCTCCCAATCTTTCATTTCTTCAGACCACTGATAAGCGTTGATATTATAGCTTCGCTCGGTTGGAGAAAAGATAAATTCAGTTGTGCCGCTGCCACCTTGGTGACTATAATGGGCCTTTTTATCAATAATCATTTCTTTATTCTCAAATTCCAGCTTAATTTTTCCCTCCGGACCATTGAAAATCAAAATTTCCCTTTCGCCACGTTTTTCTTCTACTCCTTTGGCATTGGGATAAGTGATATCTTCCTTCTTTTCCTCCAAAATCTCAAATTTCTCGTGAATCATATCCTTGATTTCACTCCACTTTTCTTGGTCCATGGGAAAATGTTAGATGTAAAATGGCAGATGTCGAATGGAAATCCGCACATCTGACATCTTCCATCTGCCATCTGACGTTCTTATTATACCACAGGAGAGGGCTTTGAGAGGGATTTTCCTGATTAAAATTCTTGACCAGTACAGGTTTTTATGCTATAATTAAATAACCCAGTCATAAAGGTGAGGTGCTGCAAACAAGCGGATATGCTTTATTTCCAAGGGCTGCTAAATTAGGTTATTTTATGGGCTGCTAAATTAGGTTATTTTATCAATAAATATCCCGCCATAAGCGGGTCTCAGCTAGAAGCTGAGAAAAAAAGGAGAAATAAATATATGACTAATGGTACTTTAGAGAAACCTGGCTTAGAACAAACATCGGAACTTAAACCGGAGATGATTACTTCGGAGTTTCTTGCGCAAGAAACAAAAAGAATCAATGCTTTAAAAGAAGGAATTGATCCTGGTGCTCTCGCTAAACTTGAAGAGCAGTTCACTAAAATGGATAATGTTTTAGATAGTTACACTGACGGAGTTGAAGATCGCAATCCAGTAGATTATCTTAAGCTTGTTAATCGCGAACATGCTTTTATTGAAACTCAAGGAGTTGATAAAGTAGATGTTAGACAAAAAATTGAAGCAATTAGAACAAGAGAGTCGCAACTTTTTGGAATTATTGATCAATTAAGAAACAAAGTTAACGCTGAAAAAGATCAGAAATTACGCGAACAGATGAGTGAAATTTTTAATCGCACGCAAATGTTAGCAAGAGAAGTTACTCCTGTAGGTGAAGTTACTGAAAAAAGAACCGTTATTACCGCTGAAGGTGAGAAACCAGTAACTACGTTGGAAAGAATGGATCGGGATTTGCAAGTAGCTACCGAACAATTATCCCAAGACAAAATTGGAGACATTACCAAAGCGGTAGACCAAGATTTAGCGAAGTTTAGACCATATGAAGCTTGGATTGGTAAGCTTAAATTAAACCAGGCCACAGCATTAGGAAAAAATGCCAAGGCATATGAATTACTTGCTACTCAAACTAGAGGTCAACCTGGTGCCGATAAGATTGCTGAACAAGCTGCGGATTATGCTCGTAGATATGAACGATTAAAGACCGAAATGACGGATGATGCAAATGCTTTTGAAGAACGTAGAATGCGAGAAAAGATTGATCGCGAGCTCACCAGACGAGCTTATAGTCAACCAGCAAGAGGATTGTAAAATTTATTTGATTTTGTTAAAAGCCGACTCTATATAGTAGTCGGCTTTTTAAGTCTCCAAGGACACAGTGAAAAAATCTCTCCCCGTCCGGTTAATAATTTCCTTCATGATAAGGACGATACTGGGGTCGGTGTCCAGTTTCTTCCTTACTTTTGGGGGCACGAAGGAAGATATTTTCCGCAGGACGAGTTGTTCCATGGTGCGGAGGTCGGGGACGAGGTCGGCGGTTACTTGATTACCTTGGACGTGGAGGTTAATACCCCGGAAGATTATTTCCGGTTCCTGGGGAAGGTAGAAGGAAAGGTTTTTAATCAGTTCCTGGCAGAGGATAGCGGGGTAGTTGTAGTCTAAGGTAAGGGCGAGAAAAAACCGCTGGGCGGAGCAGGGGGTAACCTTTGCGTCCGTTACGTTGAGAGGGGAGAGGAGGATTAGTTCCTCGCCCTCGCTGATCGCTTCGGGCATCGCCTTTGCACCTCCTTTCTTTTGGTAAGGTTCGTCCCGGTTCGTCCCGATTGGATGGTAACGACCGGAAGATACTGTGTTAGTTATGTGATTGACTCGTTTCAAAGACAAGTAACTTTAGCAGATTTTTGGTGTCCTGTCAAGTAAATTGCCTTGCCAAATATCTCAAAATGTGTCATAATAAAAATCACCTTAATTTGTGATTAGGGTGATTTTTTTTAGATGATTATTTCCAATATCGTTTTAGAAACTGTCCCGTATAAGACGATTTAACCTTACTCACTTCCTGTGGTGTACCAATTGCGACAACTTTTCCACCTTTCTCTCCGCCCTCCGGACCAAGGTCAATAATAAAGTCCGCAGTTTTTAAAACGTCTAAATTATGCTCAATTACTAAAACAGTATTTCCCTTTTCTACTAATTGATTTAGGACACGTAGTAATCTTTTTACATCATCAAAGTGAAGTCCAGTTGTTGGTTCATCTAAAATGTACAGAGTGTTACCGGTGTAGTGGCGACTTAGTTCAGTTGCAAGTTTAATTCGTTGTGCCTCGCCACCAGAGAGGGTCGTAGCTGGTTGTCCGAGATGAAGATAGCCGAGACCGACTTCGTTTAAGGTCTCCATTTTGCGGTGAATACCGGGAATATTGCGAAAGAAAAACAAAGCATCTTTAACAGTCATGTCCAGAACATCAGCGATATTCTTGCCTTTGTAATGAATCTCTAGTGCTTCCTCGTTATAGCGTTTTCCTTTACACTCCTCGCATGGTACGTACACATCCGGCAAAAATTGCATTTCGATTTTAATAATTCCATCACCTTTGCAGGCTTCGCAACGTCCGCCTTTAACATTAAAGCTAAATCTTCCTTGCTTATAGCCGCGAATTTTTGCTTCTTCGGTTTCTGCAAAGAGCTTGCGAATTTCGGTAAATACTCCAGTGTAAGTGGCAGCGTTGCTGCGAGGACTTCGACCGATAGGTGATTGGTCAATGTTGATTACTTTGTCCAAATTGTTGATTCCCTTGATTTCTTTGTGCGCTCCTGGCAATGCTTTAGCATTATGGAAAGTTCTTGCTAGAGACTTGGCTAAAATTTCATTAATCAAAGTGCTCTTGCCAGAGCCGGAGACGCCGCTGATGCAAACGAATTTTCCTAAAGGGATTTTGACATTAATGTTTTTTAAGTTATGCTCCGACGCGCCAACAATTTCCAAAAATTTTTGATTTCCGGGATGAAATTTAGTGGGAAGGGGAATAGAATCTTTACCGCTTAAATACCTTCCGGTTAGAGAACGAGGGTTTTTTTTGATTTGTTCGGGGGTACCTTCAGCCACAATCATTCCTCCGTACTTTCCAGCGCCAGGCCCCATGTCAATAACATAATCAGCTGACATGATTGTTTCTTCATCATGCTCTACTACAATTACGGTGTTGCCAAGATCGCGGAGACCTTTTAAGGTTTCAACTAGACGTTTATTATCACGTTGATGTAAGCCGATTGAGGGTTCATCTAAAATGTAGAGAATACCAGTCAAACCCGAACCAATTTGGGTAGCTAGGCGGATACGTTGTGCTTCACCGCCAGCGAGTGTTCCTGCAGGGCGATCGAGTGTAAGGTAATCTAGGCCTACCTTAATCAAGAAATCTAAACGTTTGTGAATCTCCTTCAAAATCTGCGCGGAGATTTTTAGTTGCCTTTCCGTGAAAGTGAAATATTTATTCTTTCCGTTCTTGAGATTAAAAAACTCTTTTAATTTATCAATTGTTAGTTCAGTGACATCAATAATGGATTTACCACCGATTGTTACGCTAAGAATCTCAGGTTTCAGTCGTTTGCCATTACAAGTGGGGCAGATTTTTGTTGTCATGTACTTTTCAATTTCGTGGCGCATAAAGTCAGAGTCAGTTTCTTTGTAGCGGCGAGTGAGATTAGGAATCACTCCTTCATAAGTAGTTTCAAATTTGCGTTCATAACCATTATGATTAATTCCTTCAACAGTAATTGTGTTTTTGCCACTGCCATATAAAATAATCTGCTTAGCTTTTTCTGGCAGTTTGCCAAATGGAACATCCAAAGAGAAATCATACTTCTTGCTTAGTTGATCTAAAATCCGCATATACCAAGTTTGGTTAGCATTAGAACGGCTCCAGGGACGAATGGCGCCTTCGGCAATGGTGAGATTTTTATTTGGTACGACTAGATCAGGATCAATTTCTAATTTAATTCCCAAACCGGTACAATCTGGACAAGCACCATGGGGACTATTAAAAGAAAAATTACGAGGATTAATTTCGGGCAAGTCAATATCACAGTATTGACAGGAAAAGTGCTCTGAATAGAGGGTCTCTTTTTTAGTATCAATATCGTGAATAATCACGATACCATTGCCTAATTCAAGGGCAGTTTCCAGAGAATTACTCAAGCGTGACTTCTTTTCCTGCTCTGTGGTTGTTTTCTGGTCAATAGATAAACGATCAATAATCACTTCGATAGTATGTTTTTTCTGCTTATCTAATTTAATCTCAGAGGTTACCTCCAACATCTTGCCATCAACCCGTAAGCGAAGGTAACCGGCTTTCTTTAGTTCAGTAATCACGTGAGAATGCTCACCCTTGCGATCGCGAATTACTGGTGCAATAATCATAATTTTGGTTCCATGAGGCAATTCAGAAACACGTTTTATAATCTGGCCAATTGTTTGGCGAGAAATTGCTCTACCACACTGGGGACAGTGAGGAATACCGACGCGGGAAAAAAGTAATCGGAGATAGTCGTAAATTTCAGTAATGGTACCAACGGTGGAACGGGGGTTTTTACTAGCGTTTTTTTGGTCAATGGAAATCGCCGGGCTTAAACCATCAATCTGGTCTACATCCGGCTTTTCCATTATTCCTAAAAACTGTCTTGCGTAAGCAGACAGCGATTCCACGTAACGGCGCTGACCTTCAGCATAAATTGTATCAAATGCTAAACTAGATTTTCCCGAACCGGATAGACCGGTGATAACAGTCAGTTTGTCACGGGGAATTTTAACGTCAATGTTTTTCAAATTGTGTTCCCGCGCTCCTTTGATAACCAGCTGATCCATAGTTAGATTAAGATTAGTAAATTATTACGTTACCTGATTTTAACTTATTTTCTAATTAAATGCAAGGTTGAGTAGCTATCTTCTGTTAGTATGTTAGAATAGGCTTGAAAATTGGTTTTTTATTATGATGAAAATACGACTAATTAAGCTCTTTTTACTGGTTTTTCTTTTAGTTACTCTAGTCTTAATCGGCAACCGCCTCAACAGTTTTAGTCATCCTGATCTTACTTCTACATTTAGAAGTAATGAGAAAACGGAACTTGTGGTTGGTACTGCGACGATAAGTGGTAGAAGAGTTCACTATGTAAAAGGAGAAGTAATTGTTAGTTTGAAGCGGTCCTTAGCAAAAATTTCTGAGCAAGAGGAAGGCAGTTTGGTTTCTGCCGGGCTTTCCAATTTTGAACCGGTGATTAAAGGTAGAGTTGCTTTAAAGAGCTTGCGGGATACTTATGTGGCAAAATTCAACCAGAAAATTTCTCCGGAGACAATTTTAAAACGCTTAGAAAAATTAGCGATTGTTAAAAATGCTGAGCTGAATTATTTATTTAGAATCGCTGCTACTCCTAATGATACTTCTTATGGTAGTCAGTGGGGATTAAATACTGCTTCTGATTATGACATTGATGCGCCAGCAGCGTGGGATATTCAAACAGGAAGCAGTTCGGTAAATGTCGCGGTAATTGATACGGGGGTAGACTATGATCATCCTGATCTCAATGCGAATATCTGGGTTAATATTGCTGATCCGGTTAATGGCATAGATGATGATGGTAACGGATTGATCGATGATTACTATGGTTGGGATTGGTATAACAACGATAATAATCCTATGGATGATAACGGGCACGGTACTCATTGTGCTGGGATTGTTGCAGCGGAAACAAATAATGCGACAGGGGTAGCAGGTGTTGCTGGTGGCTGGGGTGCGGAGGGAACTAATATCATGTCACTTAAAGCATTTAGCTCAATGGGGTGGGGTAGTACTAATGATATTGTTAATGCGATTGATTACGCCGTTGATAAAGATGCTGATATTATTAGCATGAGTTTTGTGAGTGATGTCCCCAATAGTAGTTTAGAGACAGCCATTAATGATGCTTATACGGCAGGATTGGTACTTGTTGCGGCTGCTGGTAATGACGACACAGCGCCATTGCCCTATGATGGCTATCCAGCAAAATATGGTAACTGTATTGCGGTTACCGCGATAGGAAGTACTGGTGCTAAAGCAAGTTATGCCAATTACGGATCTTGGGTGGATATTGCGGCACCGGGGAGTTCAATTTATAGTACCGTCTGGAATAATACCTATAGCTATAAGAGCGGTACTTCCATGGCCACGCCGCATGTTGCGGGAGTAGCGGCTTTGATTAAATCAGAATATCCTACTCTGACTAACACGCAAATTCGTCAGCGCTTGCTTTGGACAACGAAAGAAATTTCGGCGGCTAATCCTTCTTATGCGAGTAAAATTGGTAGTGGACTTCTTGATGCCGATGATGCTTTGGGAGACTATAATCTTTTCCCTCATACTAATACGGAAAGTTTTGGCACCTCGCCACGTTTAAATGTAACACCTTGGAAAATTTATCAATTTACTTGTAGTGCTGGTTCGGTAACAATTAAAGTTAACGCTAAAGCAGATAGTAACGGGTCCAGTGATGATGATGACTTAAAAATTACTTTAGATGGTGTGACCCCGGCTAATTGTGATTGGAATCAATCAAAGGCCTGGGATGGCGCGAGTCTTCGGGGTGGAGCGAAGACTGTGACAATTACTCAGACCCTTACCGCAGGGGTTCATCGCTTGAAGTTTTATGCTGATGAAACCCCTACTATTAATGGTATTTTAATTGCAGGGGAAGCATCAACAGTTACTTACCCGGTTGAAGAATATCCCAATGAAACTTCTTCTAATTTAAATCTTGCTCTTTGGAAGGATACTGATTATGCCTTTACGACAACGGAGGCCGGCACGGTGCGTCTGGAAGTTACCGGAACTTGTGATTCTAATGGCTTTTCTGATGATGACGATATGAAGATGGTTTTAGTGGAAACAACCGGTGGTGATGATGTTGTTGTGGACTTTGGTTGGGGAGGAGTGCAGGGATGGGATGGTAAAAATCTGAATAGTCGTTCTAAAACTGTAATTACAGAGCAATTTTTGCCAGCAGGAAGTTACAAATTGCAAATCTGGGGTGATGTAACACCGCATCTTCACTCGGTAATTATTAGTGGGGCGACAACCAACGGAAATATTTTTGAGGTTTATCCTACTGAAATTATGCCCCGAGCTCAAGTGGGATTGGTTAAAGAATATACTTTTGTCGGAACTGCAGAACTCTCAATCAAAATCAATGCTAGTTGCGATGCTGGCAATGACGACGATGACTTGAAGTTTAAATTGGATGGAGCAACGATTCCAAATGGAAATTGGAACCAATCAAAGGCTTGGGATGGCGCAACACTCAATGGCAATTCCAAGACCGTTACCTATGAACCGAATGTTTCCGATGGTCTTCATAAACTTAGCTTTTATGCTGATGAAACGCCACGGATTAACTGGATTAGCATCAGTGGTTTAGCTGGTGACCCAGGGGAAGTTTTAGTTGCTTATCCGAATGTTACCGGCAATATCAATTTTAATGAGCAAATTCTCTATAACCAGAACTTTACTAATACTGACACTAAAGTAAGAATTAGTATCATTGCGCAAACGGATAGCAATGGCTCCAGGGACGATGATGATGTGCGAGTGGTTATTGATAATACTACCAGTTATAACTGGGATTTGAAAGGAGATTATACCCAAGGAGCAGTGCGAGAGATTACTTTGGAAAGAACTCTTACTGCAGAGCAGCACAATCTCAAAATTTATGGAGATCGCGCTCCCACTATCTTTAGCGTTTTTGTGATGGAAGATAATTATGATAATCCGATCTTAAATTATTTCACCGTTGACACAGCTCTCAACTATAGTGTTGCTCTCTGGAAAACTTTCACTTTTGCAAGCTCGGGATCGGTCACAATTGAAATAACGGGGAAAGCACAAGATCGAGCAGATGATGATGATCTCAGAATCAAGGTGGACAATTATGATTACGGCTGGAACACTACTACCTCCTTAAATGGGTCTTCCGACAAAGGTAGATTTAAAACCTTTAGTGTGACAAGAGATTTTGGCAATGGTACGCATACTTTAAGGATTGATGCTGACGCCAGACCAACCTTGACGGGAGTGAGTATTCGTTAGCAGAGAATTTAAAAAATAGGTCAGAAGACCTGTTTTTTAAGTCTGAGATTTTTTAGGAAAGTGCTGTCCGAGCTTGAATTAAAGCCAAAATTAATGTAATCTGGGGTAGCAGGGGTAATTAATCCTCCTTTTGAAATACTCTTAGATTATGCCTAAATTAATTGGTTTAACCAGAGTGAGAAATGAACGGATGCTCATCAAGGAGCACCTCGATCATTTGGGAAAGTATTGTGATGAGGTGTATGTTTTTGATGATGGTTCCACTGATGGCACTTTGGAAATTATTCAAAAACATCCCCAAGTAACTGGCTATCTTGCTAATCCCAATTGGCATCCTTCTGCTTTTTGTAAACGAGATCCGCTGCGGCTTGCTTGGAAAAACCGCAAGCTTTTTAATTTTGCCCGTCGGAAATCCCGGGCGACTAGAGACGACTGGTTTCTTTATATTGATTCGGATGAAAGATTTGAACCAGATTTTCCTAAAACTGTTCAAAAGATTCTTAATCAAAAGCAATATGATACCGTTTGTTTTGAACTTTATGATTTTTTTATCACAGAGGAAGATAAAAATCTTTCCTATCAAGGTGATATTACCGCTTTAAGAAAGTATTGCGGGACTGAGTATCGAATCCAGCAAATCTTTTTTCGCAATCTCCCGGGAGTTTTTTTTCCTTATGGCACTCACCGGGAGGCCTTCGGTTTTGACCCTAGGCGCATATGGTATTCCCCATTTAAAATTAAACACTATGGTAAAGCAAAGAGCATTGAGGATTATCAGAAGAAGTCCGTCTGGTACAAAAAATACCGTAAACATAGTTGTGATCGGGAATATAAATTTGTAAAGCCAGCAATTCGCACAGATGAGTCAGATGTCGGAAAACTGGTGAAGTGGGAAGAGTTAAAGCAAAATCCAAATTTGCGAGGAACCTTGGTTTACAAGTATAATCCCAAACCGTATCTTCGCAGTAAAAAGGCCTATTTTCACTATCTCTGGTTGAAACATTATCCCGGTTTAGTTTTGAATAAAATTAAAGAGTTTGCTAAGTTAATTATCTTTTATTGTTACTGGAAGAGGCAATAATGTTTAGGGGTGAGATTAAAAATTATCAGGTGAAAACGAAAGAACAAATTGAGCAAAAGTATCAGTCGTGGGAATTAGTGAGGGAATATGAAAAACGTCGTTTTCATCATCCCATTTGGGGAATGGCGCATTTTAAAGAGGTGGCAATTGTGAACCGCTTTTTGAAACGGATTCATCCCCAGAAACTTTTAGAAATCGCTCCCGGTACGGCGCGGATCTCACGCAATCTTAAATCTGCTTACTTTGAAAAGGGCTATGCCATTGATGCTAGCCCGCAAATGTTAAAGGTAACTAGGGATATGCTTAGCCCGGTAAGATGGAAGGTGAGGTTAGGAGATGCCTTTGCCATGGATTTTCCGGAAAATTACTTTGATGTAGTAATGACTTTCCGTTTTATCCGTCATTTTTTACTTCACGATCGTAAGAAAATTTATGCGCAAGTAAATCGGGTGTTAAAACCGGGGGGTTACCTGATTTTTGAGGCCTTTCACAAAAATATGGAACCCATTGCTTACGAAAAAATCGGTTTGGGTGGAGCAAAAGGGATTTATGATGAACTTTGGACGAAAGCAGGTTTAGCCCGCGAATTAGATGAGGCAGGATTTGAGTTGGTTATCCTGAAACGCTATCTGAATCAGGTCGGACTTTGTTATTTTATTGATAGATTTCGCGCCCTATTTTTTCGGTTAACAAAGTTAGAAATGTTAAAATTTTGGCGAGGAGTTTATCGACTAATTGATTTAGTTCCTTCTTCACATAATTGCTATTTTGAAGTTTTATGTCGCAAAAAGTGAAAATTCTTTACCATTATCATCACTACAATCCTCAAACGGAGGCAGTTGCCCAGGAAATTGAGATTTTAAAAGAGCACTTTGGAGGAACGCTTTTTTTGGCGGATCAGAGTCGCTTTATTCCTGATTGGTGGAAATTGCAACTTAAAGAAAAGCATTTTGATTTGCATCACATTTATCATCCCGCTTTGGTTTTAAGACCATTCTTGAAAAATTATCTTTTTAAACTGAAAAAACCAGTGGTACTTTCCATTGCCAGTAATCCTTTTACTGCTGGTACCAAGGAGGATATTTTAAGTATCAAAGAAAAACTCCAAAGATTAGGAGCAATTATTGTCAGTGATCAGAATAGTTACGATCAGTTGCTTGCAATCGGGTTGCAGAATGTTTCAGTTGTGCGCACGGGGATTAAAATTGATCGTTTTCGCATCACTCCTGCTCCCAGGGGTCCTATTTTAAAACTGGTGATGGCAAGTTCTCCTCATTCCGAGGAAGGATTTTCCTTGAAGGGGATTGATTTACTTCTGAAAGCATTGCAGGGGATAAACCAGATTAAGGTTTATTTTCTCTGGCGGCATAAATTGGAAAAGCAGTTTTGGCAACTGGTTAGTCACTACAGGGTTAGAGATAAGGTGGAGTTGATTGAAGATCCTATTGACGTCAATCAATTTCTTTTGGATAAGCATGGCATGATTACCCCCTACCTGAAATTTGCTTCTAATAAAGCTTATCCGCATTCAATTATTGATGCTCTGGCTTCCGGCCGAGCGGTTCTCACTAGTAGTGTTATCCCTATTAGTGAGATTGTTCAGAGAGAGCACTGCGGGGTGGTATTTAGACCAACAGTGGAGTCACTTGTTGAGGCAATTGAAAATTTTCGTCGGAATTTCACTGATTTGAGCAAAAATGCTAGCTTCACTGCTGAAAAATATTTTTCGGCAACAGATTTTGTTCAAAATTATCAGAGAGTCTATCAAGAAGTTTTAAATCAGCAATAGTGAAAATTACCATTTTAGTTTCCAATTTAGCCAACAATTGTCTCGGTCGTGCTTATTTATTGGGGGAAGTTTTGAAGCGTTATTATGAGGTAGAAATAGGAGGAATGATTATTGGTACGGACCGGATTTGGCCTCCTTTTGACACTAGTCATTTCAAGTATTTTAAGGTTCGTTACAATCCTGGTGAAGATTTTCACAAGGCACAGAACGAGCTGATGAAAAAAATTACGGGTGATGTTATTTATGCCTGTAAGATAATGCCTGCCAGTTTTGGGACTGCATTACTGAAGAAAAAACAGGACGGTACTCCTGTCGTTTTGGACAATGACGACTGGCAGTTGGCGACAGTGATGCGTAAGCCAAATTTGACTTTTTGGCGCGGTTTTTTTGGGGATATTTTTCATCATAAGTGGAATCCTGCGAAAAGTTTTTGGCGAATTTTCTGCCTGGAGAGACAGGTTAAAAAGGCAGATAAGGTGACAACTGTTTCGCGTTTTCTCCAGAAGCGTTCCGGAGGGGTAATAGTGCCTCATGGCAAAGATACTAATACTTTTGATCCACAGAAGTTTAATCGTGATCAATATCGTAGACAGTTTGGACTAGCAGGAAAGAAAGTGGTGATGTTTTTGGGAACGCCGCGTCCTCAAAAAGGACTGGAAGATTTAATTTGGGCGGTTAAAAAATCAAAAACCCAAGATATTTTATTGGCAATTGTCGGTCTTGACCCCGATGCCAATCCTGATGAGAAGAAATTTCAAGATCAGTTAATCCAAAGTGGCGGTAATCTCGTTAAAGGTTTTTCTATGTGTCCCTTTGAGGAACTACCTCGATATTTAATTTCGGCAGATCTAGTTGTATTACCCCAAAGAGGTGGCAAGGGAGTTTCTTGGAAAGAAAGAATGATTACCAAGGCGCAAATTCCCGCTAAAATTTTCGATGCCATGTCGCTAGAGCGTCCGATTATTGCCACGGATACTTCTGACCTGGCAGAGATTTTAGCCGGCTGCGGTTATGTTGTTAAAGCAGGCGCTAAACAAGCTTTGGCAGATAAAATTGATTACGTTTTTAGTCATTATCCGGAAGCCCAGGAACTGGGTAAAAAGGCTCGTCAAAAATGCATTCAATATTACAGTTTTGAGGCAATGGGGAAAACTTTAAAGCATATTTTTGATCAATTTAAACATTAATTAGATGCCCAAAGTAATCGGATTATTACGAGTCCGCAATGAAAAAATGCTTGTTAATGAGCAGATTAATCATCTTGCTGACTTATGTAATGCGGTTTACGTTTATGATGATGGTTCCACTGATGGCACTTTGGAAATTATTCAAAAACATCCTCGTGTTACCGGCTATATCGCCAACCAAAAATGGAAGCCGTCAATCTGGCCGGTGAAAGATAAATTGATGCTTTCGGAAAAGAATATGGAGTTAATTAATTTTGCCCGCCGCAAAGAAAATCTTACTGCTCAGGATTGGTTTATCTATACTGATGTTGATGAAAAATTTGAAGCGGGATTTAAACAGAAATTGTCTAAAATTATTCAACAGAAAAAATATGATCTGATTATTTTTGAGCTTTATGATTTTTTCATTACCGATAAAGACGCCAAAATTCCTTATAATGGTGATATTCAGAGCATGCGTAAATATTGCGGCACAGAATATCGATTATTGCCTTTTGTTTTTCGTAATATTCCCAATTTATTTTTAATCAATGGTGCCGTACGTGATCCTTTGGGCTATGATGAAAAACGCATTTGGTATTCTCCCTATAAAATTAAACATTATGGCAAAGCAAAAACCATTGATGACTATTATGCGAAAAGAGAATTTTATCTGAGATTCCGCCGCCAAAATCGGAAAGCCGGCTTTAAGTTTACCAAGCCACCGATTCATAAGGTGGACGAGGGAAAATCGGATTTGGGTCGCTTAGTAACCTGGGATTATCTGCTTGCTCATCCGGAGATTAAAGGACCAGAATTTTATCGCTACCATTTGATGCCTTGGGGTAATCGTCATAAATTCACCTATTTATTAGCAATGAATCTGATTAAATTAAGGGGGTTAATCGGGAAATTAATTCTTTATCGTCATTGGCGTAAACTTTTAAATCGCTAGTTTAATATGAATCAATCAAATTATCCTAAAGTTTTGTTTATTGCTTATCATTTTCCTCCCATTTATAATGGTGGTGCGCAACGTCCCTTGAAGTTCGCGCGCAATTTGTCGCACTATCATTACCAACCTTTTGTTTTAACTACGAAACTTTTTGGTAAAACTGCTAAACCGTTTACCTTTCCAGTTCTACGTGCGGGAGAATTACTAGGTTTTCTAAAGCGAGTAAAACAGGGAAGAGCAAAGGATTACTGCGAGGACCAGAATCGCAAGGCAGCAAGTATTTCTGGAGAGAAAAAAGAAATCAGGGGAGTCAAAAAAATTATTCAGAAAATCAAAAGCTTTATTTTGTTTCCCGATTCGCAGGTTCTCTGGATTCCCTTGGCGATTTGGAAAGGGTTTTGGGCAATCCGCAAACATAAAATTAAGGTGATTTTTTCCACTTATCCGCCGGTCTCAAGTCACTTAGTTGGTTATTTTCTCAAAAGACTGACGGGAAAACCTTGGGTTGCAGACTTCCGCGACGGCTGGGGTTCCGATCCTCTGCAGCTGAATCCTTATTGGGGGAAAGGACAGAAGAAGCGCTGGTTACGTTGGGAAGAGAGGGTTTTAAGATCTTGTGATAGAATAGTAATTGTTACCCCGACCTTGAGGGAAGAGCTTCGGAAACGCTATTCTTTCTTAACCAGTCAAAAAATTATTTTGATTACTAATGGTTTTGATCGCAAAGATTTTCAGGTTTCTTTTGTCAAACCAGAAAAATATCGTAAGCAACTTTTGATTACTCATACTGGTTCGTTCGGGATGAGCCGAGAGGGAATTACCCCGAAACCATTTTTGATTGCACTAAGTAGTTTAATAAAGCAGAATCCGGGTTTGAAAAATCAATTGAGAGTAAAGTTTGTAGGTGCGCTAACTGGTGAAGAAATTACTTTAATTGAACAGTTGGGATTAGGAAAAGTGGTTGAGAGGATAGGGCAAGTCAGTTTTCAAGAATCAATCCAATTCCAGCTTGAATCTGATATCTTACTTGTTTGTGATAAAGGGAGAAGTCAAAAACGGGAGGATTTTCTTTATACTCCCGGGAAGATTTATGAATATTTGGGAGCGGGAAAACCAATTTTAGCAGTAATGCCGGAGTTTGCCCCTGCGGCGGAGTATATTTTAGAATCAAATAGCGGTATCGTTGTTAGACCAGAGAACGTCAAAGGAATTGAACAAGCACTTCAGAATTTTCTGACCCAATTTAAGAAGGGAGCATTAAAATTGAATCAGGATCAGGAAAAAGTAAATCGTTTTGAGATTCAAAGTCTCACTTCAAAATTAAGAGAGGTTTTTGACTCTTTAAGATAAGAATTTATTTTTAGTTTAAATCCAAAATGGAAATTCTTGGAAAAATCAAAGCAAAAAAAGCAACCGTCGGAATTATTGGATTGGGTTATGTCGGTTTACCTTTGGCTACCGAATTTGCCAAGGCGGGACTTGCAGTTACCGGCTATGATGTTCAGAAGGACAGAGTAGATTCAATCAATGCTGGCAGAAACTATATTGGCGATGTTAAAGATGAAGAATTAAAGAAGGTGGTTTCAGAAGGAAAATTAAAGGCGACAACAGACGAAAAAGAAATGCAAAAAGCAGATGCTATTTGTATCTGTGTCCCGACCCCGCTTGATAAGCATATGCAGCCAGATGTTACTTATGTAGTACAATCAGCAAAAATGGTTGCACGTAATTTACAGCCCGGGCAGTTAATTGTTTTAGAAAGTACTACTTATCCGGGAACTACCCGCGAGGTGATTTTACCTTTATTAGAAAAAGGTGGGAAGAAAGTAGGAAAAGATTTTTATCTTGCTTTTTCACCAGAGCGAGTTGATCCGGGTAATAAAGAATATCATACTGGTAATACTCCTAAAGTGGTAGGGGGAATTACTAGGGATTGCACTGAGATCGCAGCGGCTCTTTATGAAACATTCAATCCGAAAATTTATCGAGCAAAATCTCCCGAAGTAGCAGAGATGGAGAAGATTTTGGAAAATACTTTCCGTATCGTTAATGTTTCGATGATTAACGAAATGGCTTTGCTTTGTGATCGAATGAAAATTGACATCTGGGAAGTAATTGAAGCAGCTTCTACTAAACCTTATGGATTTATGCCTTTTTACCCCGGGCCAGGTATTTGTGGCCATTGTATTCCCATTGATCCTTTCTATCTCTCTTGGAAAGCTCGTGAATATGAATTTATTCCCCGTTTTATTGAACTTGCCGGTGAGATTAACAATATGATGCCCCATTATGTGATGACAAAAGTAAATTTTGCCTTAAATAAGGTGAAAAAATGCCTGCGTGGCTCCAAGATTTTAGTCTTAGGGGTGGCTTATAAAAAGGACATTGACGATTATCGTGAGTCACCAGCGCTGCGAGTGATTGAGAAGTTGAAACACAAAGGGGCAATTGTGGAATATCATGATCCTTACATTCCGGAATTTGAAGATCATTTTACCGGATTAAAAATGCAGTCTATTTCTAAGTTGACTAAAGAGAAGTTGAATGAAGTAGATTGTGTGGTGATCACGACAGATCATAGCGATTACGATTGGGATTTTATTCTAAAAGAGTCGCAGTTAATCGTAGATACCCGTAATGCTATTAAGCGGCGGGATACGGATAAGGTATATCGATTCTAATTTAAAATCAGAATGATGCTGTTCCTGTTTTTCTGTTTTAGTCCGAAAACAGAGATACTTGCTCATGGTTCTAATGCTTTCTCAATGAAAGCGAGAATAGCACATTACTCCTCCCTTATAAATTATATGTCCTTAACTCAAAAGGTATTCTACAATACTGTCATCCAGATTGTTGGTAAAGTCATTGCAACTGCGATCTCGGTTTTAACCGTGATGGTTTTAACTCGTTACCTTGGCGCGAGCGGCTATGGTGACTATGCGACCATTTTAACTTACCTCGGTTTTGCCGGCATTGTTGTAGATATGGGTTTTTATACTATTACGGTAAGAGAAATTTCCAAACCAAACGCAAATATTTCTCAAATTGTAGGGAATGTTTTGGGTTTAAGGACCTTTTTGTCGGTTTTGTTGTTTGGAGGAGCAATCGGGGTAGTGTTTCTTCTGCCTTATTCAATAATTATCAAAGTTGGCGTGGCAATCGCGGCGCTAGGTTATCTTTTTATCTCGCTAAGACAGATTGGAGTTTCTGTTTTTCAGGCGAAACTAAGAATGGATCGCAATGTGGTGATTGATGTTTTGACGCGGTTCTTGGATTTAGTATTTATTTTTATTCTGATGAAACTGGGTTGTGGGATTTGGGCGGTGATGGGAGCGTTAGTTGTTGCCAATGGAATTACTTTTCTCCTTTGTTTAATTCTGGCAAAGCGTTTTACCACTATTCATTTCCGTTTTGAGAAGGAGATTTGGAAAAGATTATTCTTGGAAGCAGTACCAATGGCGATTGCTCTAGTTTTGATTAAGATTTACTTCCAAATTGATGTGATTCTCCTTTCTTTTTTGAAAGGCAGTTATGATGTCGGTATTTATAGCGCTGCTTATAAAGTATTGGAAGTTTTAATTACTGTTCCGGCAATGTTTGTGGGATCGGTTTTGCCAAGTTTGACTTTTCATGCGGTTCAAAGGAATTTTGATAGAATTAAACGTCTTTTTCAAAGATCGTTTGACGCTTTGATTTTAATGGGATTACCGATAACTGTCGGAGGAATGATTTTGGCAAGACCCTTGATGAATTTAGTTGCCGGAAAACAATTTGCTGGTTCTGACCAAGTGCTTTTTTGGATTTTAGTCGCAATGAGTTTTATTTTTGTAAGTAATTTAATGGGTAGTGTAATGGTGGCTTTTCACCGTCAGCAAAGGTTAATTTGGCAGGGAGCGTTAGGAGTAGTGGTAAATATTGGTTTAAATTTGATTCTCATTCCGCGCTACTCCTATCTCGGTGCGGCAATTGCGACTGTTATTACCGAAGGGCTGATTCTTATTTTGATGACGACAATGGTGGGAATAGAACTGAAACTTTGGCCGAAATTATTTAATCCTTTGAAAATAATTTTTTCAGCTGGATTGATGGGAATTGTCGTTTACGGACTTTCCCAGTTTAATTTGATTATTCCAGTTCTTGGTGGCGCACTTGTTTACTTTGCGCTCCTTTATCTTTTTCGCATTATCAATAGAGATTTAATTCTAGCGATTCTAAGAACGACAAAATAAAATAATGGTTAAGCTTTCTATCATTTTAGTCAGTTATAATACTTGGGATTATATCAAGGAAGCGTTAAGTTCTATTTTTAAAGATGCACAAGGATTGTCTTCAACTTCATTTGAAGTAATTGTTGTTGATAATAATTCTACGGATAATAGTGTTTCGCTAATTAGAAGGAATTTTCCTCGAGTTCGCTTGATTGAAAGCGAGGTGAATCTTGGCTTTGGCGGTGCGAACAATGAAGGGGCAAAGAAAGCGAAAGGGAGTTATCTTTTTTTTCTAAATCCTGATACTCTTGTACCCAAAGGCGCTTTGAAGAAAATTATTGAGTTTACTGAAAAACATCCTGAAATTGGCATCTTTACGCCAAAATTAGTTTGTAAAGACCACAAGACCGTGCAGTCAGGAATAATTGGTTACCGACCAACGATAGAGAGGTTAATTTTAGAAAAGCCGTTTAAATTATTTTCCTCGCCGGTTCGTAGAATTGCTTTGCTTAATGCTGTTGCCAAAAGAGTCAGTCTTGATTTCTGGGATTTTAATCAGGAAAGAGAAGTGGACTGGGTTACTGGAGCAGCAATGGTAGTGAGTAAAGCACTTTTTGATAAATTACAAGGGTTTGATGAGAAAATTTTTATGTATTTTGAGGATGTTGATTTTTGTTTACGAGCAAAAGAACTAGGGGCGAAAATTTTTTATTATCCTGGTGTTTCAATAATCCATTTAGGAGGAAGAAGTATTCATTTTAATCGGGAGAGAAAAAAGATTTATTATCAATCGCAAAATTATTTCTGGGCGAAACATCATTCTCTTTTCAGTACAATCGTTTTTAAAATCATTCGCTTTCCTTACTTGCTTTTTAGTTTATTTTTTACTGGGGATCGGGGTTGATTTTTTATGAATCTTCTTGTAGCTGCGAAAAAAAAGTTTAATTTTTTTCTTAAGTTGTCAGTAGGGGAAAAATTACTGGTGGGGATGCTCATTTTTCTTCCTCTTGAGCGACTGCTAACAGTAGATATTTCTTATTATACGGTAAAAGTTTCCTATTTGCTTGCATTAGCATTGGTTATTTTCTTCGGCTTAAGAATTTTTTGCGGGAGAGAAAAAATCACCTTGGAGTGGAATGAACTTATTTTGCTATTGTTTATTGCTTTTTCTTTTATGTCGGTGTGTTGGTCTTTGGACCGCGGGAGAAGTATTATCGTAAGTTCACTGTATTTGTTTATGGCCCTGATCTTTTATATTGTAAAACGCATGGTTAAGCTGGCGAAACGAGAGTTTTATTTAGACGTTATTTGGATGATGGGCGTTTTGACTTCTCTTTTTGCTCTCTGGCAGTTTGTTGCTGATGGTATTGGATTGTCTCAAAGCTTTTCTTTTTTGCGCAATGCCTACATTAAAGATGTCTTTGGATTTCCTCGGGTTCAATCTACTTTCTTAGAGCCGCTTTATTTTGCTAACTTTCTTCTTTTTCCTCTGCTGATTACTTTTTATCGTATTGTCCGCAGACCCCAAATAGTCTATTTTCTCGGTCTGTTTCTGATGACTATGGCGCTGTTTTTCACGGTCTCGCGAGGAGGAATCATTGCTTTTGCTTTTGGTACCCTAGCATTTTTGGTAATTCAGTTTTGCCAATATCGCAAACATTGGCGGAGGGGGCTCCTCATCTTGCTAGTAATTGTTCTTGCTATCGGTGCGGTTTTGGGAATGATTCGTCTTGTATCGAAGGGGGGAGTGTATTTTTTTCTCCGCCATACTTCTGATAATGAGGTAGTGGATGCAATTAAGACCAAGAAAATTTCTCCTAAAGTTAAGCTATACGATCGCAGTTTTACCATTCCCGTTGCCCTTCGAGAAATTACTGAACACAAGATGGGACTGGGAGCAGGAGCTTTTGGAGCATTATCCGATTTTGCCCAGATTAGAGCGGCGGGGAGATATCAAATTGTTAATAATCTTTATTTAGAAGTTTTGGTGGAGAATGGAATTATTGGCGCATTACTTTTCGCAGTTTTCCTTTTGTTGATTTTTATCAGTTCCTTTGATCTATTGCGCCGGAGAGATTTGAGAGGAATCGCGTTAATTTTAGGAATTGCGGCGATTTTTATCCAATATATAAGCTTCTCTAATTTAAATATCCTTTATCTTTGGGTGTTTTTGGCGCTCTGTTTGAGTTGTTCCCGCCAACCTAAAGTTATCGGAAAATAATCTTTGTTATTTCTTTCTTATGTTTGATTATTTTCTTTTATTGGCTTTTTTCTTCGGGTTAGTTGCAGTTCTTTTAATTGCCTTGCATGATTTGAAATGGGGAGTAATTCTTATTCCCGCTCTTTTACCTACTTATCTTTTGCGGGCAAGTATTACTTGGATTCCTACTACTTTTTTGGAACTGGCACTCTATTTGGTACTGGCGGTAGCTTTATGGCGACTATTTGTTTTCTTAAAACATTCTTTCTTACCAAAAAGAACTTTTCTTTCTCTCTTTAAGACTTTTTGGTCTCAGTGGAAGTGGCTTAACTTCTTAATTTTAGTGCTTTTTGTTGCAGCGGTGATGGGAACTTTGATTTCGGATAGCAAGCAACTGAGCTTAGGCATTTTAAAGAGTTGGTTCTTTGATCCAATTCTTTATTTTTACTTAGTCATTTTTGTTTTAAATAAATTAAGTGACTGGCGCAAGATTTTTTACTTGATGATTTTGCCAGCAGTTTTGATTTCTGGGTATGGCCTGATTCAATATTTAACTGGCGACCTGGCTAGTGATAACCGGGTAAGAGCGATCTTTGAATCGCCTAATTATGTTTCGCTTTATTTTGGTCCTTTAATGATGATTCTCTTGGGATTGGTTTTGGATCAGCTATTTTTGAAGAGGGGGAAACGCAAGGTTTTACTATTACTTGGCCTTTTGGCAAGCTTTGGTTTACTACTGCTCGTTTTGATCTTGACTCAGTCCTATGCTGCCTGGCTGGCAATCACTTTGGGATCATTGTTCGTCATTGGGCTGATTCCCTGCAGGCGCTGGTTGTACTATCTCCTTCTTTTGGGCGGTGCTTTGCTTGGTTTTGCAACCCAGCTTAATAATCCCAAACTGCCGGCAATTCTTAGTATGAAGACCCCGAGTTCCATGCATAAGCGTGTTGAAATTTGGAGAGTAAGCTTGAGAATGATTCGGGAGCATTGGTTTGAGGGAATTGGGTTAGGGAAGTTTCAGGATTTGTACTCCCATTATGTCCAGCTTTTGTTCAAACGACCGCTGGAGCTCTCGGTTTTACATACGCATAATTTATTTCTGATGTTTTGGGTCAATCTGGGTATTTTTGGTTTCCTTGCTTTCCTCGGTATTTTAGTTTGGTTTTTCGCCACTCTGATCAAATTAGCAAAAGATCACTGTTTCTTAGCAAAGATCCGCTTGGAATACTTTGTTTTTCTGGGAATGATGGTGACAATTCTCGTGCACGGATTTCTGGATACGCCTTATTGGAAGAATGATTTGGCATTTTTATTTTGGATTGCGATTGCTGGTATCGCATGGTTGAGAAATTGGCAAATTGCTCGTCACTAGTTCTTGGATACACATATTATTTAAAAACAGTGCTTTACGGCACTGTTTTTTATTGTCTTTTTTTCTGATACGTCCGAGAGGATTTTCTGCCTGCTGGCAGACAGGGAATCTCCGACCAAACTGGTACCCCGAGGCTGACTCGAACAGCCAACCGCCAGATCCGCAATCTGGTGTTCTATCCAATTGAACTATCGGGGCGAGGAAACAAAATTAAAAATTAAAATGTAAGACTTAAAATTTTAGCGTCAAAACAGTTATAACTTGAGCATGCGTGAAAGACGATCACTAACATCTTCACCGCGGTTTTTGTCCTCGGGAAGATGCTTTTTTAAGAATTTTCTAATGGGAAGAGGATCTTGGTCAAGTAATTGCACGGTAATAATTGTACTTAAACGGCGAGTCAACTCAAAGTTTAATGTTTTTACTTGTGGTTCATAAATAATCCAGAAGCTCTTAATCTCACTGAAGGGATAAAAGCGATCACCAAAGATAATTCCCATTTGCGAAATAGCAAAGGGAATTGTTTTTGGTTTCTGTTGAGTAAAAATAAATATGATTGCACCGGTCAAGACAATTACCGCTGCCATCAGCCATTGCTTTGTAAGTGCTGCAAAGATTATTAATCCGATAAAAATAATCAAGGCAATAACAAACCACTTTTTTCCTCGCTGGTATTGAACAAACTCAGGAGTCTCCCAGCCGAAAAGCGGTACATCGGCATTGGAAGAATTAACCGGTGCTGGCCCCGGTCTTTTAGGAGTAATATCTATTGGACTCATTTTTCTAGATTAAGAATAAGTGATTAATTATTCAGTGGTTTTGCCGTCAAAGTGCTCTTCGTTTATTTCTGCTTCTGTTTTTGTATGGTGAATTGTTCCATCCTGATGATTAGGTGGAGAATAAATAGTGTAGAGCTTTAATTCGGTGTCCCCGGTATTAATCACATTGTGTCTAGCGCCGTGAGGAACAACAACAGCACTACCATCAGTTACTTCATGTTCTACTCCATCAATAATAACTTTTCCTTGGCCTTTTTCAAAACGGAAGAATTGGTCTAACTGGTGAACTTCCTCACCGATTTCTTCACCAATAGCTAAACTCATTAAAACCAATTGACTGTGTTTAGCGGTGTAGAGAACCCGACGAAAGTTACTATTTTCAAGAGTGTCTTTTTCAATGTTGGTAACAAAACCTTTCATTGTGGTTTAATTAAAAATAGTATTAGCATTGACTTTGTTTTTGTTTTCTTTTTAGCGAATAGAATTGTGTAGTGGTCTCGCCAAAGCACCGCAAGGTGCTCTGGCGGAGGGTGCGGGACTCGAACCCACAGACCACTTTTGAAGGTGGTCACGGTTTAGCAAACCGCTGCCTTACCATTCGGCGCAACCCTCCAGATAGTTACCTCATTAACTATTGTATCACATTCTGGATAACCAGGATTTCTGATTAGTTTTTAGATTTTTTCTTAAAAATCTTTCTTAATAATCGGGAAAATTTCAGTGCTTGATCCCAAAGCCAGTAGATCAAACGGCTAATTTTAAGTTCGCTCCATCTTTGTTTATAGGAAGGAAGAGATTTTTGGGAAACATTTTTTTCCCTGATTACCTCGTAAGCAAATTTGTTTTTCCAGTGAAAGGTGATTTTGAAGAGGTGAGGATAACGTTTGAGGAAAATTTTAATTACCGGATTGAATTTTGCAGCAATGCGGAAAAAATTGCCGAATGGTCGATCCTCATTTTTTCTTTTCTGGAAGAAGAAGAGCTTTTGGTTGCGCTCAATAATAATCCATTTGTGGTAGGGCCAACCAAAGAAAATCTCAGCAAAGTGAGTGGGGGTTTCAATTAATCCCGCTTTAGCAATGCGCATGATTTCTGCGCAGGCCTTTTCAGGATGAAGGGTGTGTTCTAAAACTTGACGGCAGTAAGCATAGTCAAACTCTTTGTCAGAAAAAGGCATTTTCTCAACATCACAGAGGACGAATTTTTTCCCTTGCGGAATTACTACCTTGCCCTGAGATCGCTCGACTGTTTTGAGAGGGTAGAGATCGGTAAAAACTTGGGCATCGGGCATGGGATGGGCGCCGCAGCCGATATCAATTTTTTTCAGTGGAATCATGAAGTTAAAATTAATTTTTTTTGGGAAGTAATTTTCCCTTAAAGATAATTTTAAATTCTGTTTTCTCCTCTGAGCTCAATCCTAAAAAATAGAAAATTAGAGCGTAGAGGATAACCCCGCCAACCAAAATAGCGGCAATTTCCCACAGGCGGGCAGGATCAAAGAAGTGGTGCAGGATAAGAAGTAGAATAGCGGGTAGGAAAGCACATAAATAAGGTTTCAGGATTACTTTGCGTAAATACTCTTTCCAATTAACTCCAAGAATCTTAAAGGTAGTTTTAATGTAAAACCATTCCATGATAATGAAAGGAATAGTGGTTCCTAAGATTACTCCAATCAAACCAAAGATTTTTGCGAGGATGATACTTAAAACCAAATTTTCAATGGCAACAGTCACTTGGTAGCGCATAATTGTCCTGACTTTTCCGATTCCGGTTAAGATTTGAACAGCAGAGCTGTGATTAAGGGTAAAAAAGACGTAAAGCAGGAATAGCTGGGTGTAAATTGCTGCGCTCATGTAGTCGGGACCTACCCAAATTTTCAGGATAGCGCGAGTAAAAATCAAAACCGGGATTACCAGAGCGAGAAAGAAAGCAATGGTGTACTTTGTGGAGTAAAGATAAAGTTTTTTGAGGTCGCTAGGGCGGTTACGGGCTGAAAGCTCCGAGGAAGCCGGCATAATTGCGGAGAGCAGAAGTAGGGGAATCTGGGTGATGGTATGGTAAATCTTGAAAGCAGCTTCGTAGAAGACAATTGAACTGACATTGAGAAAAATGCCAATGACAATACGATCAGCGTAGTAAATAACCCGTGAAGCCATATTAATCACAAAGATTACCACGGAGAACCGGAAAATTTCTTTGATTACCGCTTTTTTAAGGAAGCGCAAGGAAATAGTGAGATAAGGCGCGATTCTTTTGGCGAAATAGACATTTAAAAGCCAACTCAAAAGGTTGGTTGTCTGATCAGCGAGAGTGACAGCAATCACCCCGTATCCTTTGGACAGAAGAAGAATGACGATGAGCGAGCCGGAGAGGCTGGAAAAAACTGCGGAGGTTCTGGTTTTATCATAACGCTGAAGACCATTGAGTGTTCCGGCACCGATGGCGGAGAGTGGGAAACTAAGAAAGAGTGCCAAAGCAACAATATAGGTGCAGATCTTTGCTTTGAATATTAATTCCGGAGCAATGTGGAAGATTTGCGGGAAGAAATAGCTAATCACAATCATTGCAAGGGCAGCGGCGATTCCAATGATGAGATAAATAAAAAATGCGGCGTTGACTACCTCATTAATTCCCTGGCGATTGTTCTTGGCATGGTGGTGAGCAACATGTTTAATCAGGGTTGGTTTAATACCGACGTCAAGAAAACCCATGTAGCTGGTGATAGAGGAAAGGAGAAACCACAAACCGGACTGCGCGGCACCAAGATGGTGAACGACAAAAGGGAAGAGGAAAAAATTGACTGCAAGTTTAATAAAATAGCCAGTGTAATTGGAAATAGTGTTAACGGCAATTTTCTTTTTGACACTCATAGCGGAGAATAAACTAATTGATAACAAAAAAGGTCGATTTTACTCCACCTTTTAAGCTTTTTATTCTCATCGGGCAAGCTTAGATTACTACAAAAATGGCTGAAAATCAAGCTAAACTTCTAACCCGACTGTTTTTTGACAGGTACCAAAGGTACCAAGATGATATATGTTTTCCCTAAGGATTTTTGAATTTAATTTGCGATTTAATTCTCCTCCAAGGTTTAAGCGACATCGTTTAGTAAATTTCTAAATATTTCTCAATCTCCCAAGGGGTAACTTGGAGGCGAAATTCATCCCATTCTTTCGTTTTTGCTTCTAGATAGCGTTCGTAAGTGTGATTGCCGAGTGTTTCTTGAATCACTTTATCTTTCTTTAATTCTTTGATTGCGTGCCAAAGAGAGTAGGGAAGAGTGTTAATCTTTTTCTCGGTGCGAGCAGCTTCATCTAGATTGTAGATGTCTTCCTCAATAGGCTTAGGTGGTTTCAGTTTTTTTCTAATACCATCTAGTCCTGCTTTGAGCATTGCGGCAAAAGCAAGATAAACATTACAGGTTGGATCGGGACAACGCAGTTCGGCGCGGGTTGCCTCAGGGCGATTGGCAAAAATACGAGGGATTCTAATTAAGGCAGAACGATTCATTTGCGCCCAGCTGATATAAACTGGTGCCTCATAGCCCGGCACTAGCCGTTTGTAGGAATTAACGGTCGGGGAGAGGATTGCCGACATTCCCTGAATGTGCGCGAGTTGTCCAGCGATAAAATGATAGGCAGTTTGGGAAAGTTGGTATTTGTCGTTAGCGTCAAAGAAGACATTCTTCTTTGTTTTAAGGTTAAATAAACTTTGATGAACGTGCATGCCACTGCCGTTAATTTCTGCAATTGGTTTAGGCATAAAAGTAGCATGCAGGTTGTATTTTTGAGCAATTGCCTTGAGGGTGAATTTGAGGGTGATTGCATTGTCAGCAGTTTTAAGCGCTTCAGCATAACGGAAATCAATTTCATGTTGTCCTTTGGCTACTTCATGATGGGACATTTCCACATTAATACCGAATTTTTCTAGTGCTATGGTCATTTCTCTGCGAATGTTGTTAGCAAGATCAGTAGTGAGGTCAAAATAACCAGCCGAATCATGAGGCAGCGGTTTAAGATGACCATTATCTTTGCTAAAAAGAAAAAATTCTAGTTCTGGTCCAGTACGATACTCAAATCCCATTATTGCTGCTTCCTTGAGAACTTTCTTTAAAATATAACGAGGATCTCCTTCAAAGGGTTTGCCGTCTGGTTTGTAAATATCACAGATGAAACGGGCTGTGTTTCCTTCTTCGGAAATAAGCCAGGGGATTACTGCATAGGTCTTTGGATCTGGCTTAAGGAATAAGTCACTCTCGGCAATGCGTGAGAAACCTTCAATCGAAGAGCCGTCGAACCAAGTACCGTGTTCCAAAGAACCTTTGAGATGTTGAATCGGAATGGTTACGCTTTTAATCATGCCGTAAAGGTCGGTAAAGTGAAGCTGGATAAACCTAACATTGTCTTTTTTAGCTTGGGCAATGGTTTTTTGGCTAGTCATCCTGGTTTCCCTAAAAAATAAAAAGCCCCTCTTCAATTTCATTATAACTGAACTTGAAAATTATTCAAAGAGGGGATCTCAGCCTTTCTGAATGGAATTTATTATCAATGGCGATAGGATTTGCGGGCATGCCATTTTGCTTTCGTTTTGACGTGATACTTTGGGGTCTTCTTTTTGGAATGGAAATGATACTGGCCGGGTCGAAGTCCCCATTTTTTGCAATTGGTCCAGCAAAAATGCCCGCCTTTTTTGTCAGTACGACCTGGATGAGCAAAAACAACTTCGCTACCAGTGAGAAGGAAAACAATAATAGTTGTAATAGCGAGAATTTTTTTCATTTCTAGGATGCAGGAATAATTGCAAAACCGATTACTACCGCAAAAGCGATAATTAGTGCGGCGATGATAATCGCGATGCCAATGTTACCCTTTTTAATTTCTGTCCATTCATCAATGGGGGTAAATTTAGAGAAGATGTAGATCACAATCGGCAGAGCGATCGCCATAATGATAATTCCAACTACTCCTCAGCCGAGGGTGGTGAGATAGGCGAGGATTAGTTCGCTCATTTTTGGCTCCTTTAAAAGAATAAGTTATTGAATTTTGTTTGGCCTGCCAAACGAAGTTTTGGGAAGCGGAACGTAATTTGGGCAGAAGGGACGAGATTCGCTCTGTCATGAAGACGAGACCATGAACTACCATGAACTACTTGGTTTGTGGCAGGGCTCCGTATCGTACGGTACAGAGCGTGGTAAGCTAAATATAACTTTTTCTAGGACAGATGCTTGGAGACCAACTTAGTCATCTCAAACATATTAACTGTTGCTTTACCGCCAAATACTTTTTTAAGATTTTCGTCAGCATTGATATTGCGTTTGTTTTTTACATCTTGGAGTCCATTTTTTTTGATGTATACCCAAAGTTTTTTGACTACTTCGGTTCGTGGCATTGGTCCTTTGCCCACCACGACTTCAAGTTCGGGGCTGACATTCATGGATTTCATGAACGCGGAATTGCTTTTTTTCATGATTTTGAATTATATAATAGCACTATCTATTAACTTGTTTGTAGATATTATTGGCGGAGTGTGTTTGAAAAACCCCTGCCTGCCGGCAAGCCAGGCGAACCGATTTTATTAACGGGCTCGATGGGCGGAAGGGCAAAGACCATCCCCCTCTTCCGCCCGCCTTGCCAAAAAGCGGAAGCGAAAAGGACAATTTCAAGTTTTTCATTCCCGCCTTTGGGAAAAAGTTTTTAATTAAAATTCTTCAAATAGAAAATTGCCTTAAAATCAAATATGAATACCGAAATAAAGCAAAATGTATTTCAGCGAGACATAAAGGAACAACAAACCAAATAATGTTTTCAGAACATTCGGTTTAAACTTAGCGACTAATTTTGCGCCATAGATAGCACCAATCAATGCTCCAATACCTAAAGTTATTGCTACCGGAATATTAATCACACCTTGAAAAAATTTAAAAAACGTGCCCATCAAAGCTATCCAGACAAAAGCGGCCATAGAAGTGCCGATTGCCAGCTTGACTGGAGCTTTGAAGAAATAAATATATGACGGCACCAGTGCGTAACCTCCACCCAAACCGATAATTCCGGTTAAAGTGCCGATGACCGAACCTAGAACCGTTTTAAACAATGGCTTGCCCGGAATTTCCGTCCCTTGTGTCGGTTGTCCTTTAGAGAAAATTCCCTCGTAAAGCATGCGGATGGAAACGATAATAAAAGCAATACCGATAATTAAATCGATTGTTTCCCCATAGTTTTTGATAAAACCAAAAATAATTGAACCGATAATAACTCCTAAAATTCCACTATATCCGGTTAAAAGTGCGCTTTCTTTGTCAACATTTTTCATTTTGATATGCTGAATTGCGCCCGAAGCGGCGGTAAAAACAACGGCTGTTAAGGTTGTACCAACAGCAATCGCCGGATCAAAATGAAAACCAAAACGAATTACTGGCATTATCAAAGCGCAGCCTCCGGTGCCTAACAGCCCGCCGACAATTCCAGCTAAAAATCCAGTAATGAGATAAATTAAGTAAATCATAGTTTTATTTTAAAACATATAATTCAAGACCCAATTTGCGCTTAAAATTAGTTGATTGTTCTTGCAAACACTCTCGCAGAGGGCGAGCCAGCAATCTCTTTTTCTGATTAGCGGTGGGTACTTGAAAATATCCGAACCGATTTTATTAACGGGCTCGACGAGCGGAAGGGCAAAGACCATCCCCCTCTTCCGCCCGCCTTGCCAAAAAGCGGAAGCGGAAAGCCTGTCCTGTAGTGAACGCGAAACGTTCTACTACTGGGGGGATGATTTTCCGCCAAAGACGGATCTGCCTTTGGCATGACAAGTTTTTTTCGGCGGCAAATTCTTTTAGATCCCTTCCATTTTTTCTTTCGCTACTTGTTTAATTTTCTGTTGAATTTTATCTTTAAATTTTTTACCAACTGAATCAAACAATTTTAACAAATTTTCAAAAGTACTATCCCCACCAAGAAAATCCCAATATTCTTTACCAATCAGAAATTCTTTTCTTTTTTCAAGCACTCCTTGTTCTGTAAATCTTTCATTTTTGAATAGCTTCTTCAATAGCAGTTTTAAATACTGTTTCAATATCAAACGATAACCCTGCCTCAATTCCTTTTTGAGCTGTATATAATTCTTGATCGGTTAATTTTCTACCAATTAATCTGACAGCCTCGTTTTGCAATTCATCAACGGTTATAGAAAAAATGATATTGTTTTGTTTATTATTGTTATTATTCATATCTATTTTATCTTAATATAATTTGAAAATTATTAACCCTTGCTTCCTCTCGCAAAAGTTTTAAAATTTCTTTTTGCGAAGAAGAAAGTTGATTTTCATTAAAATGATTTTCGACCGTTAATTTTAATACTGCTATTGCTTTATAATTTTTTCCATCCGCTTTTATATCTTCAAGATTAGTAAAT
>Ga0136652_1000229_pt1 | contig 29008 bp, 30 predicted proteins | sample ConPoolayeEmetaG_FD_94864 | JGI IMG/M metagenome (GOLD analysis project Ga0136652, IMG submission 94864) | Hot spring microbial mat communities from California, USA to study Microbial Dark Matter (Phase II) - Cone Pool mat layer E metaG... ...
AAACATACGAGGTCAGCGAGGACCTAGTGGTGATAGCCTCCAAAAACGCATCATCCAGAGGCCAAGGAACTCCTTGGCATTTATACGTTTGAGTCATTATGCAAAATGTTAATAATTAGATGGTAAACTTTTAGTAGGCGCCCTATACTAGTTAGCGATGTACGCAGGAAGCACAACGCAACTAGAAGGTATAAAATTGGTTTTGAAACCAAATTTTGACTTTCATATCCATACAAAATGGTCAGATGGCATCTGCACTTGCCGAGAAGTTGCAGAGTATGCAGTATCAAAGGGTATGCGGTTAATAGGTATAGCTGACCACTTTTCTATGGACCCAGAGAAAAACCCCAAAATTGCTCGAAGACTGCCGGATTATTACGAGGAAATTAGAGCCCTAGATGAAGAATTTAGAAGTCGAATCAGGATAAAAGTGGCCCTGGAAGTAGACGCTAGAACCTACGATTTCCTATCAGATAAATCCATTGAGACACTGACCAGCCACAACTTTGACTACTATTTATTCGAATATGTCACAGACCCCTACAGCTACTATCCCATTGAAACAAGAGATCCAATCCTAATCATATCAAAAATAAAAAAGTTCAAAGAAATACTCTCAGATTCTTGCCTAGTTGGTATAGCACACATGGAGGTACGCTACTTAAAAGATGACAAATTGGAAAAAGTCATCGAAAAATTGTTAGAAACCCAGCTCTTTGTAGAATTAAACACTTCCAAAGATAACTATAAACATGAAAAATTCCAAAAGATAATCGAAGAAAAAGACATAAAACTCTCCATAGGGTCAGACGCACACATCCAAACCCGAATCGGAGACATAGAATATCCATTAAATCTACTGAAAAGGTATAACGCAACAAACCGACTAATATTCCTAAACGAGCTAATATAGATTAGGGGTAGCCCCCAATTAACCTGTAGACCTCTCTAGCAATCATTAGCTCCTCGTTAGTCCTTTTAACCTTAACAAGTACCCTCGATCCCCTACTTGAAATAATTTCCCGGTTTAAAATATTATCTTCTTCGTTTAGCTCGGCTCCAAGATAGGAAAGAGCCTCCACAACCCTTTTCCTAATCCTCCACTCATTCTCACCAATACCCCCAGTGAATATTAACGTGTCCAGACCGCCTAAAACAGAAACATAGGCGCCTATATACTTTATCAAGCGATAGACAAAAACATCAATTGCCAGTTTCGCCTCCTTCTTGTTAGACTTTATAAGCTCCCTTATATCGTTACTCTCTCCAGACAGCCCCAGCAACCCAGATCTCCTATTAAGCATATCATCAAGCTCTTGATAAGTAAATCCTTTACTCATAAGAAAAAGTAAAATTCCTGGATCTAAATCTCCACTCCTACTACCCATAACCAGCCCTTCCAGAGGAGTAAAACCCATACTAGTGTCCACGCATTTCCCATCCCTTATTGCTGCTAGCGATACCCCATTACCAAGATGACAGGAAACCACTCTCCCCGCTTCGTTAAGGGAAACATACATGTGGGATATCCCATGAAAACCATATCTCCTAATAGAATACTTCTCCATTATTTCTTTGGGAAGAGCATAGGTGTAAGCGGCCTCGGGCAAAGTTTGATGAAAAGATGTGTCAAACACGGCAATTTGAGGCACCATAAAAGATTCACAAGCCTTTATAACCGCCAACTGGGGAGGATTATGCAAAGGAGCTAATGGAGCCGCTATCCTAATTTTTTCCAAAACCTTCTCATCAATCACTTTACTCTCCGAAATATCTAAACCGTGAACCACCCTATGACCAATAGCCTCAATAAATAAATTTCTCTCCACCAAATATTCCTTAATAAACTCGATACCCTCTTCATGAGTGCTTATATCAATCGGTTTCTCAACCCCAGCCCGGACAAAAGCCGGCTTATCTCCAATCCTATCAATCAAACCACCATCAACTTCAACTTCTCCTCTAAAAACCCTGAATTTAATAGTGGAAGAGCCAACATTCAAAACCAGTATCATACTCAAACCCCAAAAAAACGAAATCAGCGACTCAATAAAATCAACTAAACACAGCAAATCAAAAAACAATAAAATCAAAAATAAATAAAAATTACTATCATCCTGAAAAATGTTAAAAAACTACTAAGACTAAATAACAATTTTAACATAAAAATGGAAGACTCTAGTAGATTTAGTTTGGAGAAGGATAAACATCTATCAAAATTAAGTGAATTGGGGGAAGAACTACAAACCAAAGGAAGGTTAGCTAACACACAATTTATCTATGTTACCTGAACAAACCCCGAGCCAACTCTGTAAACAAGTACACACCTGTAAAACTTGTTATCAGAGTTCGCCGCCCGGCATAATCACAATGCCCCGACTGCCAATTTCTATGGGATATACTTTCAAGCTGTGACTTGAAAAACGTAACTTACGAACTACTAGGCTTCGGCGTAGCTCACCATTCTCCTCATTTAAGTATAAAACAATAATACCTTGAGCTATGAACTCCTCCACCCCATATCTTGAATATCCGGATTTTCCAGTTATTTCACTAGTCATGAGACTGGTGGTTTGTAGTTCTCCTAGTAGTGATGCGAGTTTGAAGATGGCGTTTCTGATTGCAGTTTGGGATTCGAATCTTATTCCTAGCCCGCTGAGTGAATCTATAGCTATCCTTTGGGCGTTTATTTGTTTTGTTGCTTTATAGATTTCTTGGGCGAGGGTGCTGATGTCAAAGCCCCGTCTCAATGTGTAGGGTTCCGTTGTGGGTAGTCCGGCTTTGCTTGATGCTGCGTCTATTATTATTAGTTTGTTTTCTTGTTCAAGTTTTTCGAAATCCCATCCAAATTGGCTGGCCTCTCTCCTTATTTCGCGGGGTTTTTCCTCCAGGGTTACGAATATTCCCGGCTGGTCATATTTGGCTGCTCCCGCATATAAGAACTGCATACAACATATTGTTTTTCCTGTTCCTGCCCCCCCGGAAACTAGGATGTTTGTTCCTTTTACGAATCCTCCATGCAGAATTCCATCCAGTCCAGGTATTCCAGATTTTATTCTTTCCATCATTTTTTCCATTCACCCTTCATGGCGGTATTGGACTTATGATTTCCTCTCCCTTCAATAGCTTTTGTAGATCCCACACATTTAAATCTTGGACATCTGGATTGGATTGCAATTCAGATAGCAGCTTTTCCAATTCTTGCTTTGAACGTCCGAGTATAACCGCGTAAAGAGAAGTTCCATGGTCGCCAGTTGCCAGGAATCTTACTTGGTTCATTTTTTTGAGTTTTTCCGAGATTTCTTTTGTTCTCTGCACACTTATATCAGGAATTATGTGGCCTCCAATGTTTATTCGAACCAAGGCGCAAGCACCATATCCCAATTTTTCGGCTGAAACCACTATGGTAAACTGGCGAATGACTTGGTTCTCCAAGAGTTTTTTGACTCTGAAGTGTATTGTTGTATCGGGTACATCTAGTTCTTTTGCTATTTGAGTAAATGGTACTCGGGAGTTTTCTTGAAGTATGGCTAGTATTTTCCGATCCAGATCGTCTATTTCAGCAAGCATCGCTTTTCTTCCCTTTCCTATTACCCATTCATTACCCAACAAGTTGTTTCTATTTTAGTGATTTTTTTTATCTTGGATAACTAATAATGTTTTAAGAAATAAAAGGTTTTCTGTGATTTTCGCAATTTATTCTCTTGTTTTTTAAACTTTCAATAATTTTTGATGGTAAGGATAGTAATTTTTTGTATCAACAAGAACACAATATAGAACATATCTAAAATATGTTGAGAAGATACTTGTATTACCAAAATATTATAACCAAAACATTATAACTTCAGACTCTAGGTGAGTAGGAGATTTTGTTTCTCAAGCTCGGACAGAATTTTTAAATGTAGAAAATTGATGCAGATTTCCCCAATTCTACCCCTCCTATTTTAGGGTTTCACAATGTGGAAAGCAGATTTATTAAAATTCTTTTTGGTAATCAAAACAGAAAGAAGCCAAATCTTCATGTGTAAGGGAGCAGAAATTTGTTTAAAATTTGGATGGATGCAAAAAGCATCCAAAAAAGGGGTTCCGAAGGTTTTTAGGTGGCCGGGGGTCTCTGAGCCTGTAATATATTATTTGGGTAGCTTCTGAGACTGGCGCCTAGTATGGAGGTAAAAGCCCAACATACTTTAATATTTGAATTATGGATATCGCGGGCACTGTGGATAGAATGATGTTATATAGCACTGTCCAAATTGTTAACCATAGGAATAAAGCTGTTAAAAGTCCAGTTGTGAAGTAGGGTGTCCAGCCTCCAACCTGGTCGGGTATAATTTTTAAGTAAAAGTAGCTTAATAATATTGGTAGCCCAATCAATATAAGAACTCCGATGATCGCAGCTATTAGAGCCGGGTGCTGGACGCTTGAAAATGGTGAGTCTAATAATGGAGAGAAAAGTACTGGGCGTATTATTGTGCTTACAACCGCACCTACTATTGCGAACAGGGACTTCAACCAGTATAATTTGTCTTTATGCGATTGTTCCCGCCATTTTCTTTGAAACAACGTGATGAATTTACTCTTAGGCTCTTTGGAATTCTCCATCAAGTCATCCTCCAACTTCGGGTGGTTTGCAGTATGAGTGAAATGTCCAATTTTGATATCGCCGCAATTATTCACGAGTTGAAACCAATTGTTGAGGGGGCATGGATAAGGAACATTTACCAGTTTAATGAGATTTTCCTTTTTAAGTTAAGATCTCCGACGTATGGGAATGTTTCTTTGTTGGTTGAGTTGGGACGCCGGATTCACTTAACTTGGTATCAGCGTCCCAAACCCCGGTTACCCAGCAATTTTTGTATGACCCTCAGAAAGTATCTTCGAAACCGGCGTATATTAGGGATTCGCCAATATGATTTTGACCGCCTTGTAACTATTGATATTGGATTGCCCGAAAATAAATACTCGCTCATTATTGAATTTTTCGGTGATGGTAACATCATTCTATTAGACCCAGAAGGAAAAATCTTTATCGCACGGCACTACTTCAAAATGAAGGATAGGGATATTGTCCCTAAAAAGGAGTTCCAATTCCCGCCAATGAGAGGCGTTGACCCACACAATGTTGATTATGAGTGGTTAAAATCCCTCTTTTCAACTTCTAACACTGATGTGGTACGTACAATAGCGAGAAATCTAAATATTGGTGGAGAGTATGCAGAGGAGTTATGCGTTAGGGCAGGGATAGATAAGAATACACCCGCATCCTCTGTGTCGCCTCGAGAATTGGAGAAAATAGTTTCTGCCATAAAATCCCTATTGGAACCTCTGGAGAGGGGAGAATTTGCACCTGGAATAATTTTTAAAAACTCGGAGATGATCTCAGTAGTTCCATTTGAACTTAGAGTGTTCGAAAAAATGCACTTTAGAAAGTTTGACAGCTTCAATCAGGCAGCCGATGAGTTTTATAGCGCTGGTGAGGTTTTCGAAGCAGAGCAGAAGGTTTCCGAAACGCATGAGACAGAGGTTGACCGCTATAAAAGAATGCTTGAAGAGCAGAAGGCCAAGATAGCTAAAATGGAACTTTCCGAAAAAAAGTACAGAAAGTATGGAGATTTACTCTATGCAAATCTACACTTGGTCACAGAGCTGTTGGAAACAATTATTTCCGCAAGACAGAAAAACCATCCTTGGTCCGAAATAGAAGAGAAAATTAGAGAGGCTAGTGACCGAATCCCCTCGGCAAAGATTTTCCAGGACCTAAAACCAAAGGCTGGAAAGCTTGTGATAAACATTGAGGGGGAAAACATTGAACTAGATTATAGGAAATCAGCGGTTGAAAACGCAAACGCCTTTTATGAGCAAGCTAAAAAAGCAGCTTTAAAGGCAGAGGGGGCAAAAAAAGCTATCGAAAAAACGCTGAAACTGATGGAAACCGCAGCTAAAGAAGTGCCTTCTGAAAAAGTAGCCCCAACCAAACTGGTAAAAAGGCGTAAGAAAAAGTGGTACGAAGCATTCAGATGGTTTAACTCATCAGAAGGAGTGCTAGTTCTTGGGGGCAAAGATGTTAAAACAAATACTATCCTCTACAATAAATACATGGATCCTAACGACATCTTTATGCACGCTGATTACAGAGGCGCACCCGTAGTGATAATTAAAAAAAGTGAAAAGCCAGTTTCAGACATCACCCTAAGGGAAGCAGCACAATTTGCCGTTTCATTCTCCAGCGCCTGGAAGTCCGGTTGGGGGCAGGCTGACGTCTACTGGGTGAACCCCGACCAAGTTTCCCAGACACCTCCTTCTGGTGAATATTTGGAAAGAGGCTCATTTATGATCCGAGGCCAAAGAAATTATATTAGAGGGAATACACTAACACTTGCAGTGGGTTTGATTGAAAGTAATGGTGACGTTATACCAATCTGTGGTCCGCCGTCAGCCATTGAGAAACAGACCAAAAGCTTCATAGTCATCAAACCTGGCGCGATTCCCAAAGGAAAATTGGCTAAACAGGTAAAATACTTGTTACTAAAAAAGGCGCCGCCCGAACTTAAAGAAAAAGTAAACCTCTTATCAATAAGCGAAATTGAGAATATTCTTCCGCCTGGGGGAGGTGATGTCTCACAAAACTCATAAAAACCATGAATACATAGTAATTGCGCCAACCAGATATTTGCGTCCAAAAACAGCAATCCTCTAAACTAAAATTGGTAAGAAAAGAAGAAAGGAACAGATTGTAAAAATTGAAAACTAGCAGTGAACCACTAAGAATGTGTTTCGAGACCTAGTTTATCTTCAAAAACCTACATAGGCTGCGCTTCTAAGACAACAATCATACGCTTGCGTGTTCCAGATAAAAAATGAAAACAAGTTTTTCATGGTAAAAAATGAAAACAAGTTTTTCATGGTAACATTCATACGCTTAAAGCGTCTTAGACAAATTATGAAAAATGTTTTTCATGGCAAATAATAAAAACATGTTTTATAGCAAATCAAATATAGGTTTCTTGGGAGGAAATCAAGTTGCAAGTTAAGGATGTTATGGTAAAGGACTTGTTTGTTGTGGATAAAGATGATATAGTTTCCCACGCAATGGAATTAATGGTGAAGAAGCGGGTTTCACGCCTTTTAGTTGTTGATAAAGGGAAATTAGTGGGGGTAATCACTGAAAAGGATATGGTTGACCGGTTAGGCTCAAGTAAGATGCGATCACTTCAAGCTTCAAGTGTGCATGTGTCAGGAGTTATGACTTATAATCCCATCACTATCAGTCCCCAAGCGGATGTTTATGACGCCGCTAAACTCATGATAGATAAGGGAATTTCGAGCCTACCTGTAGTGGATGGAGGGAAACTGGTGGGTATTATCACGAAATCCACTATGGCCCGCCTCTGCCTTCGAGTTAACAACATTTTTGTGGGCCAGGTAATGACAATTTCTCCCATTACCACTACGCCTTTCGACAGAATTGTGAACGTGAGAAGAACAATGCTTGAGAGAAACATCAGTAGTTTGCCCGTTTTGGAAGGGGGGAAATTGGTGGGAATGGTAACAGAGGGACAAATAGCTTTGTACCTGGCACAGTTCCGAAACAGTGTACCCGAGAAACACCAGGAGGAAAGAATAAGGCACGTACAGGTAAACGAGATAATGCAACCAGACCCTCCCAAGATTCACCCAGACAAAAAAATTAGTGACGCAGCAGATTTAATGCGCAAAGAAAAGATTAAGAGCATTCCAGTCCTCAACTATGAAGAACGTATAGTAGGTATCCTAACAAAAACAGACTTAACCAGACTAGTGGCAAACAAGTTTACAGTAGAAAATAAAAAGTAGATGCCCACGATGAGATCCTCAACTGTGGATTTGGTTTTAAAAAACTCCAAAATATTTACGTACCAAGGAATAATCTCAGGCGGGTTGGCGGTAAAGGAGGGAAAAATCTACAATTTTTTGAAAGATCCAGATCTACTAAGATCAGATAAAACCATCGATGCTAAAGGCTGCCTATTGCTGCCGGGGCTAATTGACCCCCATGTCCACCTCAGAGACTTGCAACTCAGCTATAAGGAGGACTTCTACACTGGAACCTGCGCCGCAGCAAATGGAGGAGTAACAACTGTTATAGATATGCCCAACACCATACCGAGAACTTCCTCTCTGAAGACTCTCAGAGAAAAGAAGCGAGAAGCGGAGAAAAAAATTGTTGTCAATGTGGCATTTTATGCAGGATTTCCTAAAAATACAAATGAAGTCAAACAGATTGCCAAGGAAGGTATAAAAGGATTCAAGATATACCCCCATGATCCAATGGAAGAGGTTAATTTCCTGGATGAGGAACAAATTGTTGCATGTCTTAAGGCAGCCGCAGAGAATAATCTACCAGTTTTGGTGCATCCCGATGACCCGGAAACTATAAACACCCTGCAATCTGAATTGGAAAAGCAGAAACTATCGGATGTTGAAGTATTTTTGGGTTCGCATCCCTCAACATCTGAAGCGAGGACGATAACTAAGTACTCAGATCTGGGGGTTAAAACAGGGTGCCATTTACACATATGCCATGTCTCCTCATCAGAATCATTGGTAGCCATAAAAAGGGCTCTGAACAGGGGAGCACGATTAACATGTGAAGTTACGCCCCACCACCTCCTTCTTACAAGCGAAGAAATTAAAAAGCAAGGTGCATTGGTTAAGGTGCTTCCCCCGCTAAGGTCTCGGGACGATAATATAGCACTTTGGGCGGCTGTACTTGATGGATTGATAAACGTTATTGCAAGCGATCATGCTCCGCACAGTCTCTCAGAAAAGGAAAAACCCTTTGCTGAGGCGCCCTCAGGATTTCCTGGACTTGAAACGTTGCTTCCCCTAATGCTAACTAAGGTTGCTCAAGGAGATTTGAGGTTGGAGAAACTGGTTGATTTAACTTCGCGTTCACCGGCCAAGATTTTTAAACTAGAAAATAAGGGTATGCTCCTTGAGGGATACGATGCAGACATGGTTTTAGTAGACCTGAAAGAAAAGTGGAGAATTTCCCCAGAAAAATTCAGAAGCAAATCCAAGTTTTCACCATTTAAGAACTGGAATGTTATTGGAAAAGTGAGAATGACTTTTATTAAGGGGATATGTGTAATGTCCGATGAGGAGATTCTGGTTCCCCAAGGATTCGGAAATGTAATCAACGTAAACCCGCAAAATACTTGAAACCCAAGACTTTTTGGATAAACTTTAAAAGAATCCCACAGAATTGAGAATTGAAGACTTCTAGGAGGCTAAAACACCTGTCAGACAATAAAGCAATGATTGAAGCTATGAAAACCCAGTCAGAAGTAAACATAGGAACCACTGGGCATGTGGACCACGGAAAAACTACTTTGGTTCAAGCTTTATCTGGTGAGTGGACAGACAGACACAGTGAGGAGAAAAGAAGGGGCATCTCCATAAAACTAGGCTACGCCGATGCGATAATCTTGAAATGTCCAAATTGCCCACCACCAGAATGTTACACAACTGCGGCGATGGCTAAGAGTAACAAATGCCCACGCTGTGAATCAGATTTGGTCTTCGTCCGCCGCATATCCTTCGCTGATTCCCCTGGGCATGAAGCCCTTATGGCTACCATGATAAGCGGAGCAGCTCTTGTAGATGGGGCTATTCTGGTTATAGCTGCTAATGAGCCATGCCCTCAACCCCAGACCAGAGAACATTTTGCAGCTCTTCAGATCATTGGGGTAAAAAATCTTATTATTGTTCAGAACAAGATTGAACTTGTTTCCAGAGAGAAGGCTTTAGAAAATTATCGCCAAATTTTAGATTTCGTGAAAGGCACCGAGGCAGAAAATGTACAAATTATTCCAGTTTCGGCAGTTTTTAGAGCGAATCTTGATGTTTTAATTGATGCGATGGAAAGGGTTATTCCGACTCCAAAAAGAGATTTAACAAAACCCATGCGTATGTATGTAGCTAGATCATTTGAAGTTAATAAGCCAGGAACTCCTCCGGAGGAGCTTAAAGGAGGGGTAATTGGAGGCTCAATAATTCAGGGAAGCGTGAAAGTTGGTGATGAGATAGAGATTAGGCCTGGGCTTAGGATTGATGTTGGAGGGAGTGTCAGATATGAGCCTTTATTCACAGAGGTTACAAGCATTCAAGCGGGTGAAGGCGTAATGCTGGAAGAAGCGAAACCTGGTGGTCTGATTGGTTTGGGAACTAAGCTGGATCCCTCCCTAACAAAGGCTGATGGGATGGTGGGCAGTGTAGCTGGGCGTCCGGGAACCCTCCCACCGATGATAGATAGCTTTAGTATTGAAGTTAACCTTTTGGAGAGAGTTGTAGGCAGTGTAGACTTGTCAAAAGTGGAACCTATAGCTTCGAAGGAGCCTTTAATGTTAAATATTGGGCCCACTGCGACTGTGGGAACCTCAACTGCAGTTAGCAATGGGCTTGTGAAAATTTCTTTGAGAAGGCCTGTGGTTGCGGAGGAAGGGCAGAGAATTGCTATTAGCCGAAGAATTGCGGGTCGTTGGAGACTGATTGGATGGGGACTAATAACTCAAACCCAGTCTTGAAGGTGATTTTAGACACAAACTTTCTTATGGTTCCATTCGAAATAGGAATAGATATAATTTCAGAGTTGGATAGGTTAATCAAGCAAAAGTACGAGATTGTTATTCTCAAAGGAACAATTGATGAGCTAAAAGGGCTATCTCAAAATCCTAAACTAAAGATTAGAAGAGCCGCAAAACTTGCCCTCGAAATGGCTGAAAGGTACAAGGTTGTGGAGCTAGAAAACCAAAATGGGAATCTCGATGATTTAATTGTCAGATTTTCGAAAAGCATGTATTGTGTTGTGGCAACTAATGACCGCAATTTACGAAGAAAACTTAAGTCTGAGGGAATACCAACAATATTTGTACGTCAAAAATCGCATTTACAGATGGAGGGCCACCTGTAAGCTTTAATGATTATAGGATTTCAAAACTTCAAAAAGGAATCGTGTTATAATAAACCAAAAAGAATAGGAAATGGACATGTTGCCAGGTTTCTTGATGGGAAGTCGGGCATTAAGCTTTAAATGCTTGAGAAGAGACCGTTTTTCCCTCTTTTGATTGGACTTCTATGGTAGAAAAACCTTAACAATACCTATTCTTGGAAAAAGAGGTGTAAAAAAAGCCAGACTTGGTTCCATAACTTAAAAAAATGCGAAAAATTTAATTTACTCCAAATTTAAATAGCGTTATCCTTAAAAATGCTCTAAAGCCTGTAAAAAACGTAATCCCAAAATTTAGGGGATAAAATCACACAATAAAATTTTTTGATGATAATCATAGGCATACTTGCTTGTTGCACAGGTGATTGAAAGGTATGTATGAAATAATCAGCCTTGTGGACACCGTTCGTATACCGCCCGAAAAATTTGGCGAACCAATAGAGAAGGTAGCTATGGAGATTTTAATAAAAGAATATGAGGGGATCATTGATCCAGACCTAGGGGTTGTCATATGTGTGGTAGACGTGGAGAATGTAGAAGCGGGCAAATTAATTCCGGGAGATGGAGCTGCCTTCCACAAAGTGGTTTTTAGTGTACTCACATTCAAACCTATACTACATGAAATAGTTGAGGGAGAGGTGGTGGAGGTGGTGGATTTTGGAGCATTTATCCGATTAGGCCCCCTTGATGGGTTATGCCACGTTAGCCAAATTACTGATGACTTTATTTCCTACGATTCCAAGAGATCCGCTCTGATAGGAAAAGAAACAGGTCGTATAATACAAGAAAATGATAGGGTGAGGGCGAGAATTGTCGCGGTTTCCATCGGTGGGGGGATAAGGAGCGGCAAGTTAGGATTAACGATGCGCCAGCCTTTCTTGGGTAAATTAGATTGGATAGAGGAAGAACTTCGCGGTGCTAAGGAAGAAGTAAAAGAAAAAGAAGAGGTAGAAGAAGTCAAAGAACCAAAACCTGTTGCTAAAAAGGCGAAAAAGAAGAAAAAGGCGAAAAAAGCATAATAGAAGGGTTTTAAATGAAAGAAAAGGCCTGTAAAATTTGTCACCTCATAGTTACAGGGCAGACATGCCCCAATTGTAAATCCTCTGCTTTATCCACCGAATATAGTGGCATGGTCATAATTTTTGATGCTAATAACTCCCAGATAGCAGAAAAGCTGCAAATAAAAAATAAAGGGAAATATGCACTAAGAGTAAGGTGAGGTTTTAAACATTGGAAACAGTTCGAGACCTAGTCCTCCCTGTTAGGCTCAGGGATAGACTTAAAGAGCCCTTCGGTACCCTTCTGAGAGGCAAACATCCCCAAACAACACTTAAGGCTAAAGAGGTAGTACTGGAGAAAATGCCGCCCAAGCTGGTAGCTGTGGGAGATATAGTAACTAGAAATCTAATTGAGGTGGGACTTGTCCCCGATATCTGTATAATTGACGGAAAAACATTGAGGACAGTGAATGAGAATGTAAGCCTACCAAACAGTGTTCAGATGAAGGTAAAGAATCCAGCGGCAATGATTAGTGCAGGAGTATGGAATATATTGAAAAAAGCCTATGATTCAAATGTCCCAATAGAAATATTCGTTGAAGGTGAAGAAGACTTGCTCACTATGCCAGCCATTCTTCTTGCACCGGACAAATCCTTAGTAATTTATGGTCAACCCAAAGAGGGACTAGTCATAGTCGAAGTGGACAATAATAAAAAGGAAGAAGTAAAAGATATCATAAGCCATATGGAGGCCATCTAATGGAAATAAGTATTATTTCAAGAAAAGAAAATCCACTACTTGAACGTGAAGAAATAACATTTATAGTAGATCACGACTCACAAGGAACCCCCTCATTAGAGGAAGTGAGAAATAAGCTAGCAGCGGTCCTAGCAGCCGACATACAAAAGCTGTACATTAAAAGTATTAAATCAGAGTACGGAGTGACTCGATCAAAAGGAACAGCAAGGTTATATAAAACCGTAGAGAGAGCCAAACAGGTGGAGCAAAAACACATAATAATGAGAAATCTAGGAGAGAAAGTAGTTAAAGAAAAAAAGAAAAAGGAAGCAGCGAAACCAGCAAAAGCAGCGGGAGCAAAATCAAAAACTAAATAGGAAGAGGAATAATTTCTTGGAGGTATTCTGATTGAGTAAGTATTATAAAATAAGTGGAAACAAGTTGGAGAAACTGAAAACTCCATGCCCAAGATGTGGGGATGGCTACTGGATGGCTGAGCATTACGATCGTTTTAGTTGTGGGAAATGTGGCTATACGGAGTTCAAAAAAAGAGAAAGCAAGGAGAACGAAAAGGAGAGTTCCTAGTGGAGCTGGCTAGAAATAGATTTTCGGGATATTTCTAAGTTCGCAAATTTGTATTTTATTATTCACTTTTTGACCCGCAGTAAAGAACAGGACTTAACACATTCCAATTTGATTTTTTGAAGACCTAATAACTCGCTTCTTGGCTGGGGATTGAGTTTGGATAATAATGAGTTTAAAAAGTCCATTAATTGTCTGGGACTGGAAGGCACAGCCCATACACTCGGAGCCGGCATAGTCAACGATAAGGGTGTAGTTCTCTCAAATGTTTGGGATGAGTATATTCCTCTTAGGGGAGGAATACATCCGAGGGAGGCTGCTCAACACCACGCAGCGGTAATTAAAAAAGTGATACGCAGCGCCTTGGAAAAGGCGAACATAAGCATGAGGGAAATAAATCTGGTGGCTTTTTCTCAAGGCCCGGGGCTAAGTAAAGGTTTATCCTTTATCTCCCTTAAGGGCCTTGCCTAAGAACTACCGCGACTGCTGCGAGAGCCTTATCACTCCTATTAAATGTGCCCCTAGTGGGCGTAAACCACTGTGTAGCTCATGTGGAAATAGGTAAGTTGGCAACAAATGTGAAGGATCCTGTTACCCTTTATGTTTCTGGGGGGAATACCATGGTTACTGCCTTTGATGAGGGACGCTACAGAGTCTTCGGGGAAACTCTAGACATCGCCATTGGCAACATGTTAGATGTATTTGCGAGAGCAATTGGACTTCAACATCCCGGTGGAGCGAAAATAGAAAGCCTCTCCAAGGAGGGGAAAAATTACATTCCTCTACCTTACACAGTGAAGGGAATGGATTTATCCTTCTCGGGCCTTTTAACAGCAGCATTAAATAAGATAAAAGAGTGCAGAGTTGAGGATCTCTGCTACAGTTTACAGGAAGTCGCCTTTTCTATGCTGGCGGAAGTAACGGAGCGGGCGATTGCACATACTGGTAAAAAGGAGGTTCTATTAACTGGAGGTGTTGGGAGAAATAAAAGGTTACAGGAAATGTTGAGGGCAATTTCTAGCGAACACGAAGCAAACTTCTATGTTGTTCCACAAGATTTGGCGGGGGACAACGGGGCAATGATTGCTTGGACAGGAATACTTGCGTACAAGTGTGGGCAAACTATAACTGTAGAAGAAAGCCTTGTGCGCCCAAAATGGCGTTTAGACGAAGTGGATATTCCATGGATTTAGAGGAGGGTGCTAGAATAGTTGCTGTACAAAAAGGGCGCCGAAGCATACCTGTATAAAGAGGAATGTTGCGGTAGAAAGGTGATTGTAAAGAAGAGAATACCTAAATCATACAGAGTACCGCAGCTTGATGAAAAACTGAGGTACGACCGCACTGTGAAGGAGGCCCGCCTACTTTCAGACGCAAGAAAGGCAGGTGTTCCAACCCCCATGATTTACTTCATAGATCTTGAAGAAGCTACGATTGTAATGGATTTTATAGAGGGAGAGCAGGTTAAGACAATTATTCAAAACATGGAAGAACGGGAGAAAAAGGATCTTTTTACTCATATTGGAATGTTAATCGGCCGCCTACACAATGCAGGTATTATACATGGAGACCTCACCACCTCTAATATGCTTCTTAGCAACTCCAAAGTATACTTTATTGACTTCGGATTGGGTGATTACTCCATCGCTGTTGAGGATCAGGGAGTTGACCTCCACCTTATGCGCAGAGCACTCCAGAGCACCCACTATTCCTATGCGGAAGCCGGCTTTGCAGCGGTTCTTGAGGGCTACAAAAAAGCTACAAGTAAATCAGAGAAGGTTATTGAAAGATTATACGAAATTGAGAAGAGAGGAAGGTACCATAGAGAAAGATGAAATAAATGAGTGAAGGAAGTGGCAATGTGGAAAAAAGAAAAACGGTATTTTTTGCAACAAGCAACATTGGCAAAGTTGAAGAAGCAGAAAGAACACTGAGGGAGTACGGTATACTCCTCCTACATTTACCCATGAAACTCGTAGAAATACAGTCAGACAACCTAGAAGAAATAGCAGTCTTCAGTGCTCAAAAGGCATGGGAAAACCAGGGAAAACCATTATTTGTGGAAGACGCAGGCCTATTCATAAAGGAACTAAATGGGTTTCCAGGGCCGTACTCATCATACGTTTTCAAAACGATCTCCAATGAAGGAATATTAAAATTAATGTCAGATAAGGGGAATAGAGCGGCTTATTTTCAATCTGTAATAGCCTTCTGTAACGGTAAAAGTACAACAACCTTCAAAGGTGAAGTAAGGGGCAAAATAAGCAAAGAAATACGCGGGGAACATGGATTTGGGTTTGACCCAATATTTATCCCTGAGGAGGGAGATGGAAGAACCTTTGGAGAAATGGATATTTCTGAAAAAACGGCTATTTCCCACAGAACGAAAGCCTTAAAGAAATTTGCCGAGTGGATTAAATCGCTAGATTATTCGAAATTTATTTAAGGATGGTTACTATTTCTATCCCTACAAACAAAGAACAGAGGATTAATAATGGCAAGAATGCACTCAAAGTCGAAGGGAAAATCTGGTTCTACTAGGCCTCCCGTGCTAAAGCCACCAGAATGGTTTGACCGCACTCCCGAATGGGTAATAGACAAGATAATTGAACTTGGAAAAGCAGGACAACCACCATCAATGATTGGATTAATTTTGAGAGACCAGTATGGAGTACCTCTAGTTAAAGCAATAATAGGCAAGTCCATTACACAAGTATTGGCTGAGAACGGTTTAGCGCCTTCCATGCCTGAACCCTTAACCAACCTTATAAAAAAGGCAGTCACCATAAGAAAACATTTAGAGGAGAACCCTAAAGATCTACATTCAAAAAGGGGATTACAGGAAACCGAATCCAAAATTCACAGATTATCAAAGTATTACAAGAGGCGCAAAGTTTTACCACCAGACTGGAGATATGAACCTGAAAGAGCCGCCACTCTAATAAGGTAAACGAGTGTGGGATAAGCGGACTTTGAGTGAAAAATTTTCAAAATTATACGAACAATGTAAAAAGGTTTCTGAGAAGATACTAGAAGCTTGTGAAAAAGACCTATTCTTCCGCATAATATCTCACCTTGACGCAGACGGCATAGCCGCCGCCAGCATAACATCTTCTTTTCTTCTTAAACGCAAGGCACGCTTCCATCTCAGAATAGTTCAGCAATTGAGGGAAGAAAATCTCCGCGAAATCAAAGACGCCAAAGATAGTGTATTTATCTTTACCGACCTAGGCAGTGGCCAGATAGGAATTATTGAAAAAAATCTCCCACCGGATTCCGTTATAATAATAGATCATCATCCTCCGGAAAAAGAAACCACAATAATTCAAGCAAATCCACATCTAGCTGGCATTGATGGAGCCACAGAAATTAGTGGTTCAGGGGTAGCCTACCTAGTAGCTAAAGGTATAGATGAGTCAAACATGAAATATGCGCCCCTCGCAGTTGTGGGTGCACTTGGAGACAGACAGGACAAAGGGGAACAACACCGATTATTCGGGTTGAATACCGAGATAGTAAAGGATGGAATAAATCAGGGTGTACTCGAGGAAACCACGGGAGTTCGTCTTTTTGGAAGAGAAACACGCCCCATAGCTATGGCTCTGGAGTACACCACGGATCCCTTCATACCCGGACTATCTGGAAACCATGGAGCGTGTCTCAAATTCCTAACGGAAAAGGTAAAAATCCCATTAAAAGATAACGGCAACTGGAGAACAATATCCGACCTTACCCAAGAAGAGAAAACGAAACTAGTATCCGAACTCATCCAATACATGCTGGGACCCGCTGAAATGACCCCTGAAGAAGCACAAAGCATAGTAGGCGTCATATACATTCTACCAAAGGAAGAGAAGCAAACCCCACTTAGAGACGCTAGAGAATACTCAGCTTTACTAAATGCGTGTGGACGCATGAGAAAACCGGGCCTAGGAGTAGCCATATGTTTAGGAGACAGATCAAAAGCACTGGAAGAAGTGGAAAGCATCACCTCAGATTACCGTGAAAAATTGGCAGGCTACATGGGTTGGCTCACAAAACCGGGAAACGTAATCCAGGAGGAACACCTCCAATATTTTCACGGAGGCAACCTCATAGACGACAGAATCATAGGAACAATAGCCTCAATAGCCATTTCCTCAGGTATAATCCCGCAAGACAAACCAGTATTTGCCTTCGCAGAATCCTCAGACGGAATGGTAAAAGTCTCTGCCAGAGCCACCGACTATCAAGTGCAACAGGGAATAGACCTAGGATCTGCTCTAAGAGCCGCAGTGAAAGAACTAAGCCCAGAAGGCACAGCCGGCGGCCACAACATCGCGGCGGGAGCACACATAGCCGCAGGCACTGAGACTAAACTATTACAACTTTTGAATAAGATAATAGAAAAACAGCTGAGTGGAAAAAAATGGTCCAAATAAAGGCAAGCATCAACATAGAATACCAGAATCAGAAACAAGCAGAAATTATCACCAAATCATTAACACCAGACAACAAGCCACTGCCGGAAAACATTTCGATAGATATGTCCTTTGAGGGTAGGGAAGTAAAAATAGTTGTGGAATGCATTTGCAAGATTGAAACTCTCATTTCCACATTAGATGATATACTTGCAAGTATATGCCTAACTGAAAGCCTAATCTCTCTCGCCGAGAAGTGAGAATAGGGGTGGCTAGACTTTGGATTTTTTCTCTTTTGTCCATGTTTGCTGGCATTTTAAACACTTATAAGTGTATTTAAAACCTTTGGGTATTGGTTGCTTCACCACCACATCCACTTCAGCTGAACCACACCTAATACATTTTTCAGACATTTTCCCCACGCACCTCACTTAAAAATCTTAAAGCCTAGGAGACGAGTCCAAGTATTTTAGGAGGCTACTGACTCACCCCCTTCAACAATTTCAGTTCTCCTTTGTTCCATCGCTTCTTCCATTACTGCCTTCACTGTTTTGGACTTGGTTAACACTTTAGATTTCCTTATTTCGCACTTCCTGAGGGGGATTACTTTCTTTGCTTGGTTATAAATTTCTGAGGCAATTTTTCCCAGTACAGCCTCCTGCACAAATTCACCAAAAGCGAGCTGTGAAGCTTTTGACGAGACTATATCGCGCATTATTTTCCGCACCAGTCTCTCCTGGCTTGTTTTAGCTCGATTCAGTGTAAAGGCTACGGCAGAGACGCGTAGAATTCTACCATCCTTGGTCTGTACGTCAAAAATTCCGTCAATTCTGCTACTTCCTCTGCGCACCAAGCTTCTCAGATAATCCCTTGTTAAGTCATGACCTTTAAACTCAGTGTAAGCATTGTTTCCTTTGACATCAATTATCTTGAAAAACAACTTAACATGTATAAGGGAGAAATCACCTGTCACATCGTAGAGCGTGGTTTCCACAACTCGTCCAATCAACTTTTCAGGGTTGTCTGAAATGGTTTCGCCCGCCTCAATGTTACCAAAATAGGGAGGGGCAATTATACTATACCATTGCTTATCACGCCAGGTGTCGTGCGTACCAGTCTTTTTACTCAAGTTACCACTCTCAGCATACTCTTTATATATATAAGCAGATTAAATTGTTTTCCTTTAAAACTTATCGCGTACATAATTATTTCCAGACTTGAGTTTTGTCGTGTTTTCCAAAATAACTTGACTGGCTCTCCACCCTATAAGTAATTAGGTTTTGAACAATTTTGGAAACAAGTTATTGCATGTATATTTATTGGTGCTTAAAGGCATGCCCTATGTATGATTTTGATGTCAATTGGTTTCCTGTGGTAAAAATTTTATGTTAATTTTCTTGTTTTACTAATTTTTATGTTTTTTATGTTGACATAAAAAGAGCATAAAGACATATCCTTTTTATGTAAAAAATTTTAATAAGACTAAATAAACATTTATACTAAAATTTATGAAAAGGAGGAAAAAAACCATGGCGTCAACAGCTGTTGTGGAAAAAGTTAAGGAAAAAGAGGAAAATTGCCATCTGCCCCAGTCCGCACTAATAGTTATGGAGATTTTGAGAAAAGAAGGCGCACTTACTCCCAAAGCCATCTTTAAAAAGACAAACTTCGCACCCAGAACAGTAAGATACGCACTAAAAACACTACTAGAAAATGGAATAGTGGACAAGGTTCCGAATCTTCTGGATCTAAGACAAAACAAATACAGGCTCGCTTAAAAATAAGAATCAAGTGAGTTCATTAGAGGCGGGAGAACCCTGAACGTTGACAGACCCAATTATAGTTTAAGGAAAACAACAAGGGGCCGAGGAGGAAAGTATGAAAACTGAACTATTGGAGGTCTATTGGAATTCAGCTAAAACCTTCCTATTCTTCTTTTGTTCTTTTAAACATTTTAACTCTTACAGTTTACTGAACCATCTTTAAGAAGGTGTTTTAAAACCGAAAGGTAGTTGTAGAGGATCTTTCCAAAACCTGTTATGGAAAGTTGGTAAACATTTCAACCGCTTTAAAAAATGGAAATGAGTATCTGTAAAATTGTGTCTTAAATGGTTTGAATCAGCTTTTATGCGGTAATTTTCTGTACAAAATAGGGCACAATTAACTAGGAGTTACCTATTGTGTGCATGTTTGGAACGTGTTCTAAGCCCCCTGTGATGGGAGCCTGCTCTCAGTTGTTCCACCAGTGAAGCACGCTGAAACACGTCTAGGAAGAAGGGCGTTTGAGACGAAAAATGTACAGCGCACAACAGGTGCCATAGGGTTAACAGTGCCCAAAATAGGTGCAAAAAGTTCAGTGCATTTTTGCGACTTAAGATACTTGGAGGGTAAAGAGTTTCCAAAAAAGGGTTAGGCTTCAAATAGGGTAGAATTCCTACGAGACGCTTTTTGTGAGAATGGGGGAACAAGGGGGAGAATGTGAACCACTTATGTGAGCCGACTCAAAATCGTTCCAGACGCGTTTCTCGGGGTGTTTACATGAAAAACGTTTGTCGTCTCAAAAAACTTTTAATTACGGGTGCTCTAGTATTAAGGAAATAAACTTGTTGGGATTTGAAATGGCTGAGAATCAATCTAGGGAATCTGAGGCGGAAACTACTGAACTGGCAGTAAAGCCATCTAAGCCGAGAAATAAAAGGCCAACGGGCGGCGTTTTTTCTGCGGGGTTTGAAGAATTTTCTGGAAGAATGTTGCCTATAACGCTGATTATACTTGGTTTAGCAATCATATTTGGTGGTATAGCCTTCCTAGTTTCGCGTGATTTTGTTCAGTACTGGTTTTTGTTCAGGAGTTCCATCATAATTGGTTTCATTCTGATTAACGCTATGTCTATTCCCTTCTTAATTTCTAGAATTGCTGTTGCTTGCTTTGCTGGCGCAGGCATAATGCTAGTGGTATATGGCTTGGCATTCTACCTCGCTGAGCAACGTGAAATTTTACAAAAGTACTCCAAGATTTTGGGAGTTCTTTTGGGTTCGGTGTACCTACTTCTATTAGCCATATGTGGGTTCCAATTGGGCACTGTTTGGTTATATGATCAAGTAACATTCCAAGTAGCATACCTGGGCTTTTTAGTTGGTTTAGACACTGGATTCTGGCAGTACCTTTTGTTAATTGCTGCTATTTTACTTATAGTGTTAGCTCTTGTGAGTTGGATCATACCAAATGTTCCTGAGGACTTTAGAAAAATAGTGTTTCCCTTATCGACTGTTGCGGTGTGGCTGCTGGCTTTCGCCGATTGGACAAAAGCTACACTGGTCACCTCACATATTTCTCAATTTGCTTCCATAACATTGCTTCCATCGTCTCTATTTATGGGTGAGCCGCTAATCGAGGGAGCCGCACTTCTAGCTTTGGGTTTAGGAATGCTCTTAAAACTCACTATAGTAGACGAAAAGGAAAACATCAGGTTCGTGTTTACAGCTATGGCGGGTCTTGTATATGGTATTGCTTTGTTCCAGAGGATTTTACTTATCTGGTCCTTCAGCACAACGGTGTTCTGGACGGTTGCAATTGTTCTAGCAGTGGTCGCGGGTATACTCATAATTTTAAATGGTGTAATTTATTTCAGAGACTGTGCCAAAAAAATTTAAGTGCATAGTTCTCTCTAATTTTTTATTTTTAAGTATATGATAATTTAAATCTGTTGAAAAAATTATAAATGCAGTTTTTAAGAGATAAAGATAAGGATGTCGAGAAAAAGGGTGTCTGATAATAGAAATTAAATTGGGCGCTTGGTGGTGAATCTGGATAAGAGAAGGCAGGTGGCAAAAGAAGCCGCGCGTCTTATTTATTATGGATTGGCGGCTGAGTACTACGCTGCTAAGCGTGAGGCAGCCAAATCTCTCGGCGTCAAAGTTCTACCCACCAATAAGGAAATCGCTGAAGAGTTAGACCAGATATCTGAAATGTTAGAAGGACAAGAAAGGGGTGAGCTTCTCAAGAGTATGCGGAGTGAAGCTTTGAAAATCATGAAGATTCTTGAAGAGTTTAACCCTGTCCTTGTGGGGTCAGTTTGGAGGGGAACAGCACATAGGGGCAGCGATATTGATATCCGGGTGTATAGTGATGACGAAAGGGCGGTATTAGAAGCAATAAATAAAAGCGGGTATAGTGTAATAAGGCAGGAAAGAACCGTAAAAACCATTGGTTCCACTAAAAAAACATATTTACACATTTTCCTCAAAACACCACAAGGCTATGAAACCGAAATTGTAATACGTCCCTTAGAAGATATCAATCTTAAGGAAAAATGTGAAATATTTGGAGATGATTTAAAGGGATTAAAACTAAAAGCATTGGAAGAAATAATGAAAGATGACCCTTTAAAAAAATTCGTCCCTCATTAAAATATAAGAACTCATATTTTAGACGAAGGTTTTGGGAGGATTCTTGTTGAAAGCAGTTATTCTAGCTGCCGGCGAAGGGACGAGGTTGAGGCCACTTACAATTACTCGCCCCAAACATGTGCTTCCAATAGCGGGAAAGCCACTCCTAGAACATACCCTAGAAGCGTTAAAAAAGTCGGGTATTAGTGAGGTACTTATTGTTGTGGGATACCTTAAAGAGAAAATATTTGAAACTCTCGGGAAGGGTGAAAAATTTGGAATTAAAATATCATACATAGTGCAGCCGGAGGTTTTGGGCACAGCCCACGCGGCAGGATTGGCAGAAAAATTTGTAGAAAATGAGCCTTTTATGTTAATTAACGGCGATGTAATAACCAAAGAAACAACATATCAGGAATTGAAAAGCAAGTTCGAAAAAGAAAAGCCGGACGCTATTGTTTCTGTAACACAGGTTCCTAACCCCTCCAAATATGGGATAGTCCAGACAGAGGGGGAGCGGGTAAAAAGAATCATTGAGAAGCCCACCCAAACAACGCCATCGGACAACGTAAATGCGGGCATATACCTGTTTAGCCCTGTGATTTTTGAAGCAATTAAACAAACAGAAAAGTCACAGAGGGGCGAGTATGAAATAACTGATTCCATCCAAATTCTCATCAACCAAGGAAAAAATGTGCTCGTTTATAAGATAACTACCTATTGGTTTGATATAGGTCACCCTTGGGATCTCCTGGACGCGAATACAATCCTCATCAAAAACGCGGAGCCCAAAATAGAGGGAGAAATAGAGGATAGGGTAACTATAATTCCGCCTGTATACATTGGTAAAAACACAATTATTAGGTCAGGAACCTATATAAGAGGCCCTGTGCACATTGGTGAGGATTGCGACATCGGACCCAATAGCTATATCAGGGAGTGTACAACTGTGGGGAACAGGTGCCATGTGGGAAACGCTTGTGAAATTAAAAACACCATTATCTTGGATGGAACTAAAGTGGCGCACCTATCCTATGTTGGAGATAGCATAATAGGAGAAAATGTTAACTTGGGTGCAGGAACCATCACGGCAAATCTCAGATTAGATGAAAAATATATTGTGATACCTGTAAAGGGTGAAAAGGTGGATACAGGGAGGAGAAAACTGGGAGCAATGATAGGGGACAATGTAAAAACAGGTATAGGAACCACAATAATGCCGGGAGTTAAAATAGGACCCAACAGTCTCATAGGACCCAACATAAACTTATTCGAAGATGTCCCCGAAAACTCATTGGTCGTACAAAAACAAGTTTTGGAATTTAAAAAAATTGACCCAGAAAAGACCTCTGGAGAATAAAACGTTAAAACACCACAAAACGAAAAAAGGGGAAGAGAAGAAAAGAGATATAATAAATGGTTCTTAGATATACGAAAAATTTCAAAAGCTAGACAATTTCTGTAGTCAACGAAGGGTCAATAGAATCAAAAGTCGAAGTTGATCGCAAATAATTTGGGGTCTTTTACAAGTTTTTAGTGGCTTAAAGAGGGATAGGTGTTTACTTGAGGAGAAACGTTCGAGAAATTAATGCTATTAGAAAAGATTTAAGAAAGGTGGACATTAAATTTGCCCTAGCCTTTCCTAGTGGGTACCAGGTTGCAATGTCCTGTTATGGTTTTCATACTCTTTATGCTATGTTAAATGCTCGCTCAGATGTTGCTTGTGAAAGAGTGATTAGTTCAGGAGGCCAACCGCCCTACTCACTTGAATCAAGGCAACAACTAAGAGATTTTGATGTTGTGGGTTTTTCGCTTCAATTTGAGACGGATTACACAAATGTTTTGAGGATGATTTCAAATGCAGGCATTCCTCTCCGCTCTATTGATCGTAAAGCTAATCATCCGTTAATAGTTGCCGGCGGGCCTTGTGTTTCTGAGAACCCCGAACCTCTATCGGAACATATTGACCTTTTTGTGGTGGGCGATGCTGAACCAGTGCTTGACGATTTACTGGATACTTATCTTGAGGGAAATCTTTCCAGACAAAATCTTGAAACACTCTCTGAGCTTCCGGGCATTTATGTGCCCAGATATTCTGAGGGGCCTGTAAAAAGGGTTTGGTGCAAGAGTCTCGAGGAGGCCTATAGGCCTACAATGCAAGTTATTCCCCAAGTGGAGGAGGACAGCCCTTTTATGCCTGTCTTTGGCAAGTCCCTCCTATTAGAAATTTCTAGAGGCTGTGAGTGGGGGTGTAGATTTTGCTTGATAGGCTTTACAGGTAGACCTATGCGGAACCTCAGTATGAAAACTGCGCTTTCAACCATAGAGGAAGGGGTTGAACGTTCAAGAGTTAAGAAAGTCACACTTATAGCTCCCTCCCTTTCGGGATACAGGGATTTGGTTAACCTATGTTGGAGTATTGTAAATATGGGTTTAGAGATTTCAGTATCGAGTCTTCGTGTAGATTGTATTTCTGATGAGTTGTTGGAGGCGCTGGCCAAGGGAGGCCAGAGAACTGCAACACTGGCACCGGAGGCGGGAACCGATAGGTTAAGGACTGTATTAAATAAAGGTTTCAGTGATGACGAGATTTTTTCTGCGGCGGAGGCAATCCAACAGAAACTTCAAAACCTTAAGATGTATTTCATTCTGGGTTTACCTACAGAAACATCTGCTGACTTGGAGGGCATTGTGGATTTGGCTAGCCGCATTGGGTCTCTGGGATTCCCCTCCCGGGGAGTTAGATTAAGCATTAATCCCTTCGTGCCCAAGCCCCACACACCCTTCATGTGGGAGGCTCAACCATCAATAGAGTACATTCGGAAGTCTACAAATCTTATTTCCTCAAAGTTAAAGGGAAATCCGAGAGTCATTATGGAGGGATTTGATCCTAGATGGGGAGCCATAGAAGCGCTTCTTTCCCTTGGCGGCGCCGATGTTGGGAAAGTTATAGAGTTGTCTTCGCTTTATGGGGGGAGTTTAGGGGCATGGAGGCGGGCTTTAAGCGAGACCAGAATTTCCCTTAAGGATATTGTTAATCGTGAGAGGGATCCTGAGGCATTCTATCCTTGGGATAAAGTGGATGTGGGAGTTTCTAAGACTTTTCTTTTGAGAGAAAGGGAAAATGCCTACAGAGAAATAATGACTCCGAGTTGTAGTATCAAATGTTCCAAATGTGGATTGAACTGTATCTAGTGGTACAAAACATTTTTTATAGGGATAAATGGAAATTTGATTGGGTAACTAGAATGGAAATAGACAGGAAAAAATTCCGTGAGGAATACCCCCATTTGTACGAGGAACTAGAGTCCAGTGAGGCAAAAACACCCATACAGGGAATAAGAAGTATGGATGCTGACGACGTGGATATAATACGATTGATAAGAAGGTGCGACAATGAGGAACAGGTTCTTGAAATAATCAGTTACATGCTAAAAAGAGGGGAGCTTTCCCAAGAATACGCGGACACTCTAGTAAAGCAACTTAAAGAAAAGGGATTAAGGTCATTTGGAAGCAAGGTAACCTGGGGTTATTTCGAGAGGGAATATAGGTAAAGGCAAATAAAGGAATGGAAAGGAGAGAATCCTTATACATAGTTAGCCTATACCATTTAGCATCTCTAAGACCTAATTTTTAGTAAGCTCCGTTAAAATTTATATGAATTCAAATTTAAGGGGGGCATGTGTACACCGTTGCCTTTTTTAGATTCGTTTTACTTTTTGATGGTACGATAAAGTTATTTAGGTAGTAGAACCAATTTGCTTCAAGGTGTGGAAGATGTTAGTGGGAATAGTAGGCAAGCCTAATTCTGGTAAAACAACTTTTCTTAACGCCGCTTGCCTAACAGAGTATAAAGTCGCAGATTATCCATTCACAACCATTAATGCTCAACAGGGCACAGGCTATGTTAGAATAAATTGCGTATGTAAGGAACTCGGAGTTAAGGATAACCCCAAAAACTCTATATGCATAGATGGCGTGCGCTACGTTCCAATAAGCCTCCTTGATGTTGCAGGACTGGTGCCTGACGCCTGGCAGGGACGTGGATTAGGAAACCAATTTTTAGATGACCTTCGTAGGGCTGACGCTTTAATTCATGTGGTTGACGCCTCAGGATCCACGGACCTAGAAGGAAAACCAGTCGAGCCTGGGAAGGGAGATCCCGTAAAGGACGTAGAATTTTTGGAGAGAGAAATTGCAATGTGGTTTAAGCAAATTATAATGCGTGAATGGCCAAAAACAATTAGGGAGGTGGAAGTAGCTAAGGGGAAGCTTGAGGATCTCTTGATAGATAGGTTGTCTGGGTTGGCAATAAAGAAAGCACACATTAAAAAAGCTCTACAGGATTCAAAATTGGCTCCAGATAAACCTAAGTCCTGGAGCGAAGATGATTTGTATAATTTTGCTAGAAGTCTACAAAAGGCTTCAAAACCAATGCTAATCTGTGCTAACAAAATCGACCGAAAAACTTCAGCTCCAAACTTGGAAAAACTTAAGCAAAAGGGGGTAGTGGTACCAGCCAGTGCGCTTGCCGAATTTATGCTCAGAAAACTAGCTGAGGAAGGCGCAATTGAGTACAAAGCCGGTGACTCTGAATTCAAAATCTTGAAACCTGAAAAGATACCAGAGAAACAGAGACCCGTTTTGGAAAAAATACGTGAAGAAATATTGGAGAAATATGGCTCAACGGGAGTGCAGGAAGCTCTTAACCAAACAGTTTTCGGAGTCCTCAATATGATTGCAGTCTATCCAGTAGAAGACGCAAACAAGTATTGTGATCATAATGGAAACGTTCTCCCAGATGTCTACCTGGTACCAAAGGGCACGACAGCGAGAGAGTTAGCATATACCATACACACAGATCTCGGGGAAACCTTCATACATGCAATTGATGCCAGGACAAAGCAAAGACTCGCCGAAAACACAGAACTAAAAGACAGAGACATAATAAAAATAGTGGCGGCGAAGGGACTGAAATAATATGCGAATGCTAAAGTATCTTGTTAAGCAAATATAAAAATGAAGAGGGATATACTTATGGCTCCTAAGACAAAATGTTCAAAGTGTAATGGAACTGGAAAAGTATTGTGTAAAACGTGTGGTGGGCGCGGTGTAACTGATCCCTACACAAAAATCATATGCAAAACTTGCTGGGGCACTGGAAAAATTGTCTGCCCTGTTTGCAAGGGGGAAGGTTAAAATCAGCCCCCAAAAATTGGGGCGCAACGGAAATTAGGGATATTTGCTTCTGAAAAGTTTTTTCCATAAAGATGCAGTTAATAAGCCCATAGAGGTCTTAGTTTTTAATATAAAAGGTTTAGAAAAAGTTTTAATTCTAAAGTGAATCCATGACTAAACGAATAAAGAAAAAAGGGTCGAATGAAAATGACTAAGATAGTTGTTATTGGAGCGGGAGCCGCCGGTACGACAGCTGCACTTTGGGCTAAAAAAACTGATAGAAAGTGTGAGGTTGTTCTAATAAATCGTGAACCTTATCCAGAATATTCTAGATGTGGCTTGCCTTACACTATTTCAAAAATTATACCCGACTTCTCCAACTTAATAGAGCATGAACCAGCATGGTATGAAAGTTTTGTAAAAATAGATCTTAGACTGGAAACAGAAGTAATCGATGTTGATTCAAAAGCCAAGACAGTGAAAATAAAAAATCTAAAAAACGGCCAAGAGGAAACTATAAGCTACGACAAACTAATCATAGCTACTGGTTCACACCCTGTAGCACCTCCCATAGAAGGCATCAAGGAAAAGAAGGGAGTTTATTTCCTCAGAACACTAAAGGACGCAATGGATCTAGAGGCTGCAGCGCAAAAAGCAAAAAATGCAGTTGTAATAGGGGCGGGGCTTATTGGTGTCGAAGCTGCGGAAAATCTTGTGGAAAAAGGGTTGAAAGTGGCTATCGTTGAATTCTTACCTAGTCTCCTGCCACTAATGATTGATCCAGATATGGCAGAGTTGGTAGAAGAGGAAATGAAGAAACATGGAATAGAAGTATACACTAATACAGCGGCTAAAGCGGTAATAGGTGGAGAAAAAGTGGAAAAAGTGCTTATTGAATGCAGGGAAACCAAAGAAACCAAAGAGTTACCAGCAGACCTTGTACTGATAGGCGCTGGCGTGAGGCCATATACAGAGATAGCCCAAAAGGCAGGCGTGCAACTGGGCACCACTAAATACATTAAAGTGAATGAGAAGTGCGAAACCAACATTCCAGACATATATAGTGCAGGTGACTGTACAGAATACCCCGACTTTGTAACAGGAGAACCCACGCCTCAAGGAATGGGCACAATCGCTGTCAGGATGGGTAAGGTCTGCGGTATTAATGCTGCGGGCGGCGAAGCCAAGATGCCTAAGGGTGTACTTTTGACGAGGATTACAAAGATTTTTGACCTTCAGGTTGCTGCTGTGGGCCCCACATTGGCGCAACTAGAAAGGGCGGGAATCAAACCAGTCATTGGTAAGATTACCGGTTCTTCTAAGCCTGGATATTTCCCCGGCGGTAAACTTATAAGAATAAAAATTTTCTCTGATGAAAAAGGTAGGATTCTTGGAGCTCAAATTGTGGGTTATGAGGATGTGCACCAAAAAATTAACGTAATTGCTGCTGCCATGCAATCGGGAATGACGGTATACGACCTTGAATGGCTAGAAACATGTTACGCGCCGGCAAGCTGCCCTACCTGGGATGTTCTAACTCTTGTAGCAGAACCCGTAATTAAGAAGATTGAAAAGAAAAGGTAGTTATTCTCCTTTTTATTTATTACCATTTTTATTTTTCTTTTTTAAAAAAGGCTACTTCTTGGATAAACTTTAAATGTGTATGTTTCTACACTTCACTAGGTAATAATAAAGGAGGATTTCAAGAATGCCAGGTTCTCATGGTAGTCTAACAA
>Ga0136652_1000231_pt1 | contig 28840 bp, 24 predicted proteins | sample ConPoolayeEmetaG_FD_94864 | JGI IMG/M metagenome (GOLD analysis project Ga0136652, IMG submission 94864) | Hot spring microbial mat communities from California, USA to study Microbial Dark Matter (Phase II) - Cone Pool mat layer E metaG... ...
ATAGATTTAGAAATACCGAAGCCCACACGAAAACTTATTGATAAACTGAAAATACATATTACTTAAAAACTTCAGAGTTAGGGATTAAATTAAAAAAATCAATGTCAAGTCAAATGAGACTTTGAGAATGTTGTTGAAATTGTCGTTGTTGAGTAGCTTCATTATCCTTCTTCTATTTTTTAGCAGACCTCCTGATATAAAACTTCGAAAAAACTCATACATCCTTTTGAATATTGACTTATAGCTTAAAATTGGGAGGAGATAATTTATGCAATCTATAAATTCATGGTAAGGACAGAATAAAGGAAGACAGTAAAGAGAAGGGAGAAAGCAGGAAAGAACATTAGCTTTAAAACTTCTTTAAAATTGGCTTTGAAATATTGAGCGGAAAGGGAAAGGCAGAAATGGGAAGGGGAGAAGAAGGTCCCGACAAATCCACTCATATATGCGAAAAGAAGCAATGTTAAATTTGGTGATGGAGAACCTATAATGGGAGTTAAGATAGGGAAAGCAATTCCGACATATGCCTGATTCATCCCGGTCAGGAATCCAATTATAAAGGGAAGAAGAAAGAGGGAAAGAAAGGAGAGGATTCCATGAAAGTTCATTGTTCCTGAAACATCATCGAAAATATTTGAATTTTGAAGAACCTTTTTAAAAATCATTACAGATATTAAAAGTAGGGCAGTTTTGAAAGAGATGGATTTGATGACAAGCTCCATCTTTTCTCTCAAGTTTGATTTTAGAAGTATTAATGAGAAAAAGGTAATAACACCCATTGATAAAAGAATTGGGATATTTAGAAAAAATGTTAAAACTATGACAGCAATTATTTCCCAGAGGCTTTTGATTAAGAAAAATAAGCTTTCGATTTTTTTGTTGTAATTCCCCTCCATTTTTATTTTGGAAATTTTTAAAAAAACATATATTGTTCCAATCGAAATTGCGAGAACTGTCGCAGGAAACCATGCTCTTATAATTTTCTGAACAGGCAATTTCCATAAAGCTGCTGTCATAACAAGCCCAGGATAAAGGGGCCAGATGTATTCCCATGTGTGTCTGAACCAGAAGTTTAAAAAAGTTTTCTTTTCAGCGGATAGATTGAAACCCTTTGATGTTGCCTCAAGCATTGGTGCTGAAAAAAGAGCTCCTCCAGGCATCGGAAGAAGTCCCATTATTGATGAAGGGAGAACAAGAACCAATCTGGGAAATGGAATTAAGGATTGAAGGGATGTAACCAGTTTTTCCATACTTCCCTTTTTCTTTAAGATTTCGCCAAGTATTAAAATTAAGAGGACAACACCAACAAGCTCAAGAGTTGAAGGTTCAAGGATTGCCTCAACAACACTCTTCGAGAAATTATAAGGAGACATTCTGAAAAGTAGAGCTGAAAAAATTGCTCCAAGGAGCATTGTCAGCCCTAAGTCAAGCTTGAATTTCAGCAATAAAAAAATTAAGAATAATACAAGCGCCAACTTTAAAAGTGTAATCAACCTTTGAGCTCCTTCTTTTCCTTCTTCTGAAAAATAAAGGCAATTAAAATGCTTAAAAGATAGAGAGCAAGCATTGGAATTGCCATTATTGTCTGAGTTATTGCATCTCCTGTTGGAGTGATAACCGCAGCTATTATGAATATAATTAGAATCGCAATTCCAAGATTCTTTATTAAAAACTTTGGAGTTATCAAGCCAAGTCTTGCAAGTAGAAATGTAACAGTTGGCATCTCAAATACAATTCCTGAACCAATCAAAACTTTTATTATAAGGTCAAAGTATTGATTTATTGTTATAACAGGCTTGAAATCAGAACCAAGACTCAGGAAGAACTTGCATGCAAAGGGGAAGAGGAAATAGTAGCCAAAGGCTCCTCCTGAAATAAAGAAGACAGTTGTAAGGAAAACAAAGGGTATTACATATTTCTTTTCGTGAGAATAAAGTCCAGGAGAAATGAAAAGCCAGAGCTGAAGAAAGATGAAGGGAGAGGAAATGAAAATTCCTGCAAGGAATGAAATTTTAAGATACATCATAAATGGATCAACTATAGAAGTAAAGGCGAGTTTTTCACCCTGTGGGAGGTATTTTAGAACTGGCTTTGAAAGGAAGCTATAAATATCTCTGCTGAAATTCCAGGATACTCCGAAGGCTACTATTAGAGCTATAAAGGAATAGAATATTCTCTTTCTAAGTTCAGCGAGATGTTCGAAAAAAGACATCTCATTGGGGTGTTTCCTTTTCTTCTTCATTTCTTCCAATTTCACTCTCCAGGCTCTCTTCAAACTTCTTTATCTCTTCAGCCCTGATTTCATCCTCAATTGTCTCTTTCAATTCATTGGATGCCCTTTTTAGCTCAGAAATAGCTTTCCCTATGGATTTTCCAATCTCAGGGAGTTTTTTCGGACCAAAGATTAAAAGAGCAATTATGAGGATAAGAATTAGTTCAGGAAAGCCAATATTGGGCATTTATGCACCCTGTGTTATCTCGACCGTTGTTGAAATTGAACCGTGATAAAGGGTTACCTTTATAGTAAGCTCTGAACCAGTATCATTTGGAGGAAGATAAAGAGTATCCGTTGCTTTCCCATTTGAATCTGTTAGTATTGGATTACCATTAGATGAGAGATTCCCCCTTGTTGTAGAGAAAATAAGCGGAGCAGAAGGAACTGGATTGTTATTTGAATCGAAGGCATATCCATTTAAAGCTATGTATCCACCATTCCCACCAATACTATAGCTTGAAGCTGTTAGGAGAAGAGTCTTAACAGGGTTATGATTCTGGATTGTAACAATCACTGAGACGGTCGCTCCTCCAACAAACCATGCTGTTACAGTTGCATTGCCGGGAGTTCCTGTGCTTTTAAGGTAGGAAACAGCTTTACCATTCTTGGTTTCTGCTGTCATAGGTTCTATTATTCCAAGATCAGTTCTAAAATTGACAAGAATTCCATCCCTTAGTGGTCTACCATCCTTTTCGTATCCTATCACTGTAATTGTTGAAACCCCACCATAGACAGGGATAATCCCTGGATAGGCAATTATCTCAACAGTTGAACCTTCAGGAAGAGGGAGGTTAGACTGAGAACAGGAGATTGCAAATATTGCCAAAATAAAAATCGCCAAATCTTTTCTCATGTAAAAATTATCTCTTCTTTTTCTTTATGTGTCAACAGATGGAACTTTATATTTCCTTGACTAAATTTTTTAGCATTGATACAATTAATCTTGAATCCTGATAATTTTTCTATGATTAACGAGGAAAGTATCCCCAATTCATTTAAGATAATTCATGAATACATTCCTTATTCGAGAACCATATCCTTTGGAATCTGGTTAAGGGAAGGTTCAAGGGATGAGCCAGAGGAGAAGAGTGGAATATTACATTTTATTGAGCATATGCTTTTTAAAGGCTCCAAGAATTTTTCATCTAAGGAGATTGCTAAAATAACAGATAGACTTGGAGGTGAGGTTGATGCATTTACCTCAAAGGAATTTATGGGGATAAATTGTAAGGTGCTCGATAAAAATTTTGATAAGGCACTGGAGCTAATCTCTGATATTTTTCTCCATCCCCTCTTTCTCGATGATGATATTGAGAATGAAAAAAGGGTAATCTGTGAAGAGATTAAATCTGTGGAGGATGATCCAGAGGATTTATCAATGGAACTTTTCTTTGTGAATTTCCTTCCGGCCCATTCCCTGGGTAGATCAATTTTAGGATCTGAGAAAACAGTCAAATCCTTAAAAAGAGAAGATCTGCTTGAGAAACATTCTTCTACATTTATTTCTTCAAAGACATTCTTTGCCTCCTCAGGATCAATTAGTTTTGAAAATATAAAAAATGCTGTTGATAGATATTTTGGGAAACTTTGTTTTGCACCCAATTCTCGGAATATTTCCCCTCCCAAATTTTGCCCTGGATTATTTTACAAAAACAAAAAGGAACTTGAACAGATCCATATAGTTCTTGGATTTCCAGCCTTCTCTCAGAAAAGTGAAAAGAGATTCCCATTTTTTATTTTGAATGAGATCCTTGCTGGCGGATTCAGCTCAAGGCTTTTCCAAAGAATAAGGGAGGAGAAAGGGCTTGCTTACAGTGTTGGTTCCTCTCCTGCCACCTTTTTAGATTGTGGAATATGGACTATTTTCTGCGATACAACTAAGAAAAATTTAAAAGAAGTAATGGATGTTATAAAGGAGGAGCTTGAAAAAATAAAGGATGGAGATATAAATGAGGACGAAGTTGAGAGGGGGAAGGAACATCTTAAAGGAGGTTTTTTCCTGAATCTTGAAAGCTCATCAAGCAGAATGGCTTATCTTGCAAGGAATGAGCTTTATCATGGCAAACAGATTCCTCACGACTCTTTTCTTGAAGAAATAGATAAGGTAGATTTAAAAGAGATAAAGGAAGTTGCAAAGGAGCTTATTGACTTTAAAAAATTAGGAATTTTCCTTCTTGGAGACTTACCAAAGCACAAGGAGATTGAAAAATTATCAATAAATTCTGGAGTTTAAAATGATTGAAAGATACTCCCTTCCAGAAATGAAAAATATATGGAGCGATGAGAACAGGTTCAGAAAATGGCTGGATGTTGAGCTTGCTGTTTGCGAGGCATGGTCAGAACTTGGGAAAATTCCTAAGGATGCCCTTGAGAGAATAAAGAGTAAAGCGAAATTTTCTGTTGAGAGAATAAAGGAAATTGAAAAAATAACAAAGCATGATATGGTTGCCTTTACAACCTCAGTATCTGAATCAATAGAAGATGATTCAAGATATTTTCACATGGGTTTAACTTCCTATGATGTTGTTGATACTGCTCTTTCAATTCTTATAAGGGACTCATTGAATTTAATTATTGAAAAAGCAGAAAAATTAAAGGAGATTCTCAAGGATAAAGCCATAGAGTGGAAGGATTTTATTGTCATGGGAAGAACTCATGGAGTCCATGCTGAGCCAATAACTTTTGGATTCAAATTTCTAATTTATTACGAAGAGATGAAAAGAAATGTCGAGAGACTAAAGAGAGCTAAGAAAAATATTGAGGTTGGAAGAATTTCTGGTTCTGTCGGAACATATGTCCATCTTGAGATGGATGTGGAAAGAATTGCCTGTGAGAAATTGGGTCTAAAACCAGAATCTGTTTCTAATCAGGTGATTCAGAGGGACAGGCATGCTGAGGTGATGAGTTCTCTATCAATAACAGCATCAACCCTTGAAAAGATTGCAACCGAGATAAGGCATCTCCAGAGAACAGAGGTTCTTGAGGCAGAAGAATATTTCTCAGAAGGGCAGAAGGGTTCATCATCCATGCCCCACAAAAGAAATCCTGTTAGAGCAGAGAGAGTATGTGGGCTATCAAGATTAATAAGAAGCAATTTAATTTCATCCCTCGAAAACATAAATCTATGGCATGAAAGAGACATATCCCACTCCTCTGTAGAAAGAATAATTTTCCCTGAAAGCTTTCTCCTTCTTGATTTTATGCTCCAGGAAATGATTGAACTTGTTTCAACCCTTATAATTTATCCTGAAAGAATGAGGGAAAACATAGAAAAAAGCTTTGAACTTATATTTTCTCAGAGAGTTCTTCATTCTATTATGGAAAAAGGTCTTTCAAGAGAAAAGGCTTATTCTATTGTTCAAAGGAATTCCCTAAGAGCATGGAAGGAGAGAAGAGGTTTCAAGGAAGTTTTGTTGGAGGATAATGAAATTTTAGGGCTTCTAAAGCCTGGAGAAATTGACGAAATTTTTGATATAAAATATTTTCTAAGGCATATAGATGAAATTTATAAAAGGGTTCTGGAGGAAAAGTGAAAAAAAAGTTTAGAGTCCTTGTAATGTTTAAGGATGGTGTTCTTGAGCCTCAGGGTTTAACAGTTATGCAAGTTCTCCGTACTATGGGATACAAAGAGATAGAAGAGGTGAGACAGGGAAAGTTTTTCGACATTGTTGTTGAAGGAGATGATAAAGTTGAAGGAAAAATTTCAGAAATAGCCAAAAAGGTTCTTGCAAATCCAATAATAGAGAGATTTGAAATTATAGAAATAAAATGAAAGCTGGAATTGTAGTGTTTCCTGGCTCCAATTGCGACTGGGATACCTATCATGCCCTCATGAGTTGTGGGATTGAAACAGTCTTTTTGTGGCACAAAGAAAAGAGCTTGAAGGGTTGCGATCTGATAGTTCTCCCTGGTGGCTTCTCCTATGGAGATTACCTTAGATCTGGGATTCTCGCATCCTTTTCACCAATTATGGATTCAATAAAGGAATTTGCTGAGAAAGGTGGTTTAATTCTTGGAATCTGTAATGGTTTTCAGATACTCCTTGAGAGCGGAATACTCCCTGGTGCGATGCTTAGAAACAAAGGGCTCAGATTTATATGCAAATTCGTAAATATAAGGGTAGAAAATAATTCAACTCCTTTTACAAAAGACTTAAAAAAAGGAGAAGTCCTCAAAATACCAATCGCCCATATGGATGGTAATTACTATCTACCTTCTTCTGAAATGGAAAAGCTCAAAAGGAATGGTCAGATAGTTTTCCGATATTGCAATGGAAAGGGAGAAATAACTGAGGAAGCAAATCCCAATGGTTCAATGGAAAATATTGCGGGTATAGTTAATGAAAAGGGGAATGTCCTTGGAATGATGCCTCATCCTGAGAGGGCATCCTTTTCAATTCTTGGGAGTGAGGATGGAAGGAAGATTTTTCAGTCTTGTTTAAATTATTTGAGGGAAAGATGATAGACAAACAAATCCTTGAAGCCCACAATTTAACTGAAGAAGAGTATAAAAGGATAGTTGAACTTATTGGAAGGGAGCCCAACCATGTTGAGCTTGGCATGTTTTCTGTTATGTGGTCAGAACATTGCTCTTACAAAAGCTCAAAGGTTCATCTAAAAAAATTACCTACAAAAGGAGAGGCTGTGATACAGGGTCCTGGGGAGAATGCTGGAGTTGTTGATATTGGAGATGGGCTCGCCATTGTCTTCAAAATTGAATCCCACAATCATCCATCCTATATAGAGCCCTATCAAGGAGCTGCAACAGGGGTTGGAGGAATTGTGAGGGACATCTTCACAATGGGAGCAAGACCCATAGCTCTCCTTGACTCATTAAGATTTGGACCCCTTGAGGAGCCTTCAAATAGATTGTTGATGGATGGAGTAGTCTCAGGAATAGCAGGATATGGGAATTCAATCGGTGTTCCAACTGTTGGTGGTGAGACATATTTCCATCCTTGTTATTCAAGGAATCCCCTTGTAAATGTTTTTTGTATTGGAATTGCAAGGAAAGAAAAAATCTTCTATGGGAAAGCCTCTGGTGAAGGGAATCCTGTTTTTTATGTAGGAGCAAAGACAGGGAGGGATGGAATTCACGGAGCAACAATGGCATCAGCTGAATTTAGTGAGGATTCAGAAAAGAAAAGACCAAATGTTCAGGTTGGAGATCCTTTTAAGGAGAAGCTCCTTATTGAAGCTTGTCTGGAAGTTATGGAAAAGGATTTAATTGTTGGGATACAGGATATGGGAGCAGCTGGTCTTACATCTTCCTCTTCTGAGACAGCTTCAAGGGGAGGAACTGGAATATATTTGAATCTCGACCTTGTTCCTTTGAGAGAAGAGGGTATGACTCCCTATGAAATTTTGCTTTCAGAATCTCAGGAAAGGATGCTAATAATAGGGAAAAAGGGGAAGGAAAAAGAGATTGAAGAGGTATTTAAGAAATGGGACCTCGAATGTTGCATAATTGGAGAGGTAAGGGAGGATGGATTTATTACAGCGAACTTTAAAGGAGAAGAGGTTTGCAAAATTCCTGTTAAGGCTTTAACCTCATTAGCTCCTGTTTACAAAAGACCCTACAAGAAAAGAGAGGGTATGCCATCTATAAAACCTGAAAAGATTCCCCTTCCCTCTGATTTAAACAATATCTTTTCAAAAATACTTAGCTCACCCAATATTGCTTACAAAGGATGGATTTTTACCCAGTATGACCATATGGTTCAGACAAATACTGTTCTACTTCCTGGAGCTGATGCATCAGTTCTCTGGGTGAAAGAAAATGGAAAGGGTATTGCAATAACTCTTGACGGAAATTCCAACTTCTGTTATCTGAATCCAAGGGAGGGAGCAAAGATAATGGTAGCTGAATCTTTAAGAAATATATCATGTGTAGGAGCAAGACCTCTTGGGGCAACGAACTGTCTAAATTTTGGAAATCCTGAAAAGGAAGATATTATGTGGGAATTTAAGGAAGTTGTTGAGGGAATGGGGGAAGCCTGTGAATTTTTCAAAATCCCGATTACTGGTGGGAATGTCTCCTTTTACAACGAAACATCTGGAAAAGGGATATATCCAACACCAGTCTTTGGCTTGGTCGGAATTTTACACAGAATAGAAAAAGTTTTAAATTCTTCTTTCAAAAATAAAGGGGATATAATTGCTCTTGTTGGAAAGATTAAAAATGAGATAGGAGGCTCTGAATATTTGAGAATTCTTTTTGGAGAAAACTTTGGTCCCTGCCCAAAAATTGACCTCTCTGATGAATGGAACTTGCATAAATTTTTAATGGAAGCAATTGAAAATTCCCTTCTTCTTTCAGCCCATGACATCTCCGATGGTGGAATTGCGGTTTGCCTCTCCGAATGCTCTTTTTTTGGAGGATTAGGATTTGATGTGGATATTGAAAAATTTGGTAATGACAGAGTTGACTTTATTCTTTTTTCCGAGAGCCCTACAAGAGTCGTAATAAGTTTTCCAGAAGAAAATTGGAGAAGAATAGAGGAGCTTGCAAAGAAATGGAATCTGGATTTTTTGGTCATTGGAAGGGTTGGCGGGGATAGATTGGTTATAAGAAAAGGGGGAGAAGAAGTAATAAATATTCAATTAACTGAAGGGGAAAGAATATGGAGAAAAAGTATAGAAGAGAAGATGAAGGTTATATGAGATTGTTGATTCCAAAAATAAAAGAAGAGTGTGGTATTTTTGGTGTATTTGGAAATGAGAAAGCTTCAGAACATGTCTTTTATGGTCTATATGGTTTACAGCACAGGGGTCAGGAAGGCGCTGGGATAGCTGTTTCTGATGGGAAAAGGATAATTTTTGAAAAAGGTTATGGGTATGTTTCAGAAATTTTTGGCGAAGAGAATCTTAAAAGGTTGAAAGGAATCCATGCAATAGGTCATGTTAGATACTCAACCCATGGTGAGTCAAGCCCGAGGAATATTCAACCCTTTGTTATAGAAGGATATAGGGGCTCCATTGCAATTGCCCACAACGGAAACCTTGTTAATGCTGTTCAGCTAAGGAAAAAGCTCGAAGAGGAAGGAGCAATATTCCAGTCAACCTCTGACACAGAAATAATTCTCCATCTCATAGCAAGATCAAAGGGAGAAAATATAGAGGATGCAATAATTGATGCTCTAAGTAAGGTTAAGGGCGCATACTCCCTTTTATTCTTGACACCAAAAGCCATTTATTCAGCCCGTGATCCTCATGGATTCAGGCCTCTTTCCATTGGAAAAATAGAAAACTCTTATGTTATTGCCTCTGAAACATCAGCCTTTGATTTAATTGAGGCAACTTATGAAAGAGATGTCCAGCCAGGGGAGATTCTAAGACTTGATGAGAATGGTATAAAGACAATTTATAATTTCCCAAAGGTTAAACCCAAGCATTGCATATTTGAATATATTTACTTTTCAAGACCTGATTCCCTTGTTTTTGGAAAGAATGTGAATGAGGTGAGGAAGAGACTTGGAAGAAGACTGGCAGAGGAGCAACCAGCAGATGCTGATATTGTTGTTCCAATACCTGATTCAGGCATGTGGGCTTCCCTTGGTTTTGCTGAAAAGTCAGGCATACCCCTTGAGTTTGCGTTAATAAGAAATCACTATGTGGGAAGAACCTTCATCCAGCCCCATCAAAAGGAGAGAGTCTTTGGAGTTAGGATAAAACTTAATCCTGTTAAGGAGTTGATAGAAGGAAGGAGGATTGTTCTTGTCGATGACTCAATTGTAAGGGGGACAACATCAAGAAGAATTGTAAGAATGGTAAGGGATGCCGGAGCAAAGGAAATCCATTACAGAGTAAGCTCTCCTCCTATCATTGGACCCTGTTATTATGGAATAGACACTCCAACAAAGGCTGAGCTGATAGCTTCGAGTCATTCCGTTGAGGAGATAAGAGAGTTTCTTGATGTTGAAACTCTTGGCTATCTTAGCAAAGAGGGCATGCTTAAAGCAGTTGGAGATGATCTTTACTGCACGGCATGCTTTGACCTTAACTATCCTGTTGAGATACCCCAGGAGGATTTTGTTCAGCTAAGACTTTTCGAGAGAGGAGAAAATTGAAAAAAGAAATAACTTACAAAGAATCAGGAGTTGACATTGACAGAGCTGTTGAGGCTAAAAATAGAATAAAAAGAATTGTTGAGAGATTTAATATTAAGACAGAGGATGGGATTGGAAGTTTTGGAGCTATTTTCCCCTTTAAAGAAAGTTTGATAGTCTCATCTGTTGATGGAGTTGGAACAAAACTAAAGGTAGCATTTTTGGCGGGTATTCATAACACTGTTGGAAAAGATCTCGTAAATCACTGTGTGAATGATATTCTTGTCCAGGGTGCAAAACCTCTTTTTTTCATGGATTACATAGCTCTATCTAAGATGGATCCTGATTTAGTGGAGAAAATAGTTGAAGGGATTGCAGAAGGTTGCAAGGAAAATGGATGTAAGCTTGCAGGAGGTGAAACTGCTGAGATGCCTGGATTTTACAGGGAAGGGGAGTATGACCTTGTTGGTTTCATTGTTGGATTTGTTGAGAGGAGGAATCTTCTTCCAAAAAAAAATATAAAGGAAGGGGATTTAATTTTTGGGCTTCCTTCAACAGGACTCCACACAAACGGATACTCCCTTGCAAGGAGGATTATCTTTGAAAAAAACAATTTGAAAATTGACACCTTTGTAGAAGAATTCAAATGCACGGTGGGAGAGGAATTGCTGAAGGTTCACAGGAGCTATTTAAAATCTTTAGAAGGTATATTAGGTAAAAATCTTATAAAGGCTCTTGCCCATATAACTGGAGGAGGTTTTTTTGATAATATACCAAGAATTCTTCCAGAAGGTTTAAAAGCAGTAATTAAAAAGGAATCTTGGGATATTCCTCCTATCTTCAAATATCTTGTAAGGGAGGGGAATCTTTCTGATAAGGAGGCTTACAGAACCTTTAATATGGGTATTGGAATGACTGGTATATGTGATAAAGAATCCATTGAAAAAATATTTTCCCATTTTGAAAGTATAGGTGAAAAATGTTATTTAATAGGAGAAATAAAGATAGGAAAGGGGGTTGAGATTTTATGAGGAAGAAAAAAATAGCAATTCTGCTTTCTGGGAGAGGCTCAAACTTTGAGGCAATATACAGGGCAATTGAGGAAGGAAAGATTAATGCTGAAATAGGTGTTGTAATCTCCAACAAGGAGGATGCAAGGGGGCTTTTAAGGGCAAAGGAATTTGGACTTGAAACCCTGTTTTTAAATCCAAAAGAATTCAGTAGCAGGGAAGAGTATGATTTAAAAATTGCTGAAGAGATAGAAAAAAGAGATATTGATTTAATATGTCTTGCAGGATGGATGAGAATTCTCACTCCTCCCTTTGTTCAGAGGTTTAGAAACAGAATAATGAACATTCACCCCGCTCTCCTTCCATCTTTCCCAGGACTTGAAGCACAAAAGCAGGCATTGGAATATGGAGTCAGGTTCTCAGGTTGCACAGTTCATTTCGTGAATGAAGAGGTAGATGCTGGTCCTATTATCCTTCAGGCAGTTGTTCCTGTTTTCCAAAATGATACAGTTGAGACTCTTTCTGAAAGGATTTTGAAGGAGGAACACAGAATTTACCCTGAAGCTATAAGACTTTTTGTGGAAGGGAAGCTAAGGATTGAAGGAAGAAGGGTTATAATAGAAGATTGATGGAAGAAAGAAACCAATTTTTATCCAAGACACTATTTTTAAAAGGTCTTAAATGCAAAAAACTTCTATTTCTTACAAAATACTATCCGAATCTCAGGGAAGAGTTAACTGAGAAGACAGAGGAGATTTTTCAAACAGGGAATGAAGTAAATTTGCTTGCAAGGAGATTATTCCCAGAGGGAAGGGAGATTCCTTCCAATGAAACAATAAGCAGACAATCTTCAATTACATCTTCTTTAATAAAGGAAGGTGTTGAGAATATTTTTGAAGCTTCATTCCTTTTTAATGAGATATTTGTAAGAACTGATATTCTCCATAAAGGAGAAGAAGGGTGGGAAATATATGAAGTTAAATCATCAACATCCCAGAAGGATGAGCATTTGTATGATGTTGCTCTACAATTTTATGTCTTGAAAAATTGTGGTCTCGATATAAGAAAAGTCTTTTTAGTTCATCTGAACAGTGATTACGCGAGATGGGGCGAAATTGAAATAGAAAAACTTTTTAGAAAAGTTGATTTAACCGAGTCTGTTTTTGAAAAGCAGAAGGAAATAGAAGAAGCAATCAATTCCCTGAAAGAAGTCTTAATGGGAGAAATGCCTAATGTTGAAATTGGAAAACAGTGCATTGAAAGTTACCCATGTGAATTCAAAAGCTTCTGCTGGAAAGGAATTCCTGAAAACTCTATACCTGAAATGGAGATAAGATGGTTGGAGGATAAGTTTGCTCTTTATAGGAGAGGATTCCTATATCTTGATGAACTAAATCCTGAGGAGTTTAATGGGAATCCAAAAATGTATTTAGAAGCATTTCTTGAAAAAAAGATAATTGTAAACAAGAAAGGAATTGAGAATTTTTTACAATCTCTTTGGTATCCCATGTCTTTTCTTGATTTTGAAACCTTTCAGAGTGCAATTCCTCCCTTCGATGGAACAAGACCTTACCAGCAAATACCCTTTCAGTATTCTTTGCACATTCTCCCATCAAAAAATGGAAAGCTTGAACACTCCTTCTATCTTGCCCAGCCAGGGATAGACCCGAGAAGAGAACTTATTGAGAAGCTTTTAAACGAGATTCCACCTAATTCTTGTGTCATTGTTTACAATGAAAAGTTTGAAAAGGGTATTCTAACTGATCTTTCCGAACTTTTCCCTGAGTTTAGAGAAAAGATTCAAGAAATAATGAAAAATTTAAGGGATTTGATGCTTCCTTTTAAGAGAAAGGACTATTATCACTGGAATATGCTCGGTTCCCATTCCCTGAAAAGGGTTGTTTTAGCTCTGCTTCCCGAGCTTAAATACGAAGAGCTTGAGATAAGGAATGGAGAAATGGCAATGGGAGCTTATCAGAAAATGTGCAAAGCTAATTCTCAGGAGGAAGTTGAAAAAATAAGAAAATCTCTTTTAAACTATTGCTTCCTCGATACATTCTCTATGGTTAAATTGATTGAGAAACTTGAAGAAATGGTTGAAACTTGAATTCTTGTATTCGATTTTTAGATTCTATTCTTTGAATTTTATTAAACTAATTTAAGTTTTCCTGTTAACAGGATACAAATTCTCTGAAAGCGAGAAGGGGCAGGGCGTTGACTCCTTCTAAAAAATATGATAAAAATTATTGTGTTACTCCTCGGTAGCTCAATGGCAGAGCGGGTGGCTGTTAACCACTAGGTTGGGGGTTCGAGTCCCTCCCGAGGAGCTTATTTTTCAGATTCTAAAATCAATTATAAGCAATTTTCAATTGTTTAATTTTTATTCAATTTTGAAGACCTTTTCAAGGCACAATTAATGAGCCTTTGAAAGAATCAAAAAATATTGAAAATTTGGGAATTTAAACTATTTGAATTTACGAAAACAGAAGTATATTTATGGAAATCAATTCTTAAAAATTGCGAAAATATTTATTTTTTTTGCTTTTTTAATTGCTCAATTATATTTTTTATAGTTTCCGCTTGAGGGTCTTGGGGACTTAATTCTAAAAACTTCTCGAAATTTTTTATTGCTTCTTCAAAATTACTTTTGTTTATGTAAGCAAAGCCAATCTTCAAATACGGAAGAGACCAGTCAGGCTTTATTTTTGTGGCAAGAGTATAATATTCTATTGCCTTATCAATTTGACCCGCCTGAAAGAAAATTTCAGCTACATTGTAAGCAAGGGCATGGTCAGTGGGATAAATATCTATTGCATTTTTTAGATATTCCTGAGCTTTTTCATAGTTGTCCTGTATCATGTATATCTCTCCAATATTAGCAAGAGCCTTGGCAGCATTTTCATCCCCTTTTAAATCTGGCTTCTCAGCTCTTATTTTTTCGAGAACAGCATTGTATTCAGAAATTGCCTTGTCATATTCCTTCATCTCCCTGTAACAATTTCCTAAATTGAGCCTAACTGGGTAGAGGGAGGGGTTCTTTTCAAGAAATTCCTGAAATAAAGCAAGAGCCCCTGCATAGTTTCCTTGCTCATAGAGGGAATTAGCCTCGGTGAAAAGCGCCCTTGATTTTTCGTCAAGTCCAGTTGGTTCTGCGGTTTCTTTAATTGCTTTCATTAAAATCTTTATGGGAGGATTTTTAAATTGACTGACCATTACTTCCATAATTGTGTTGTTGAACCCTTCTTTTGATGCGGTTATTATAAAAACACCAGTTCCAAGACCTGCAATAGCCCAATTTCCTTTTTTGTCAGATTTTGCAGTAGTTTTGAAATTGAAATCCTTTGCCTCAATAAGAATATCAACGCCTTCCAATGGTTTCCCATTTTCATCCACAACTGTGCCAAATATCCTTCCCATTCCCCTCCCTTCCTGGCCGTCAACAACAATGCTTAAAATGAATGGAATGGTTGTTGCTAAGATGAAATAAGAAATAAATCTTTTCATTTTTCACCTCAGAAATTTAAGTTTATAACTTCTAAGTAAAATTTTCTATACTATCTCAAAATCAACATATTCTACAAGTTCTTTTTCAGAAATCTTGTCTTTTACTCTTATCTCAAGTTTGTATTTACCTGGTTCAAGATTTGCCCCACCTTCTTTCTGGAGAGGTATTTGATGGCTAATAAATGGCAAATCAAAGGTGTAAGGCGCAAACTTTATCACATTTTCATCGCCCCTTTTTATATTGTAAGTGACCTCAATGCTGAATTTTGTTGGCTCATTGGGATTCAATGAACAACCGTAAATAAAGTAGAAAATGTCAGGACTTTCTCCTACAGAAAAAACATTCTCAATTTTAGGTTCAAGCTGAAGGGAAGAATAAATGAAATAGTCTCTATGAACAACAGGAGGAATCTCTGGAGTTTGGAGTTCTTTAAAGGATTTTATGAAGAAAACTGGTGAAAGTGCAAGTTTTTCTTTAAATTCTAAGGGAGCGGGAAGAGTGAGATTATAATTTACTACCCCAATTAATTTCAGATCAAGAGAAGTAATTGCCATTGAAAGAAGATATTTTCCTCCAGGAAGAATTGTGCAAACTGTATATGTTGATAAATCATCAGGTTTTACGCCTGATTCCCAGTTGAGTTCAACGGGAACATACTGCTCTTTAAAAGGAGTGGGAGATTCTCCTTCTAACTTGTAAAACCAGAAGAAAATATTAAATTTTGAGCTTGTAATTTTACTAAAATCAACACCCTTTTTTCTTTCTTTTTCAGAGAATGGAAGGAGCATAAGGTCTTTGTTCTTTGCCTTGAAGATTAAAATAAGAAAGTTCTGATCCTGAGCAGGCAGGTAAAGATTTTTAACAATGGAGAAAGAAATGTCATTTCTAACAACTCCTTTTTTTACAGTCTCTTCCATAACCTTTTTTACTTGGGGAGGTATGTAAACCTTCTCCTTAGGCTTATCCTTTCCTTCCAAGGTGAATGAAGAAAGGGCAATTGCTACAAAGAAAGCAGAAATCAGGAATGCTTTTAAAAGTTTCATAAATCCTCCTTTTGAACTATTTTATTTAATTTCATCTATTTTTTTCCTTATATCTTTCTGTTCAGGGTTTAATTCTAAAGATTTACCCCAGTAAAATTTAGCATTCTTAAAATCTTTTACCTGCCAGTAGCACTCACCAAGGACATTTAAAAGATTTATATTGTGTCCATAATGGGAAAGGGCTGATGAGTAAGCCTTTATAGCTTCTGGAAAATCTCCCTTTTTTCTGTATGCCTCACCCATTAGAAAGTAAGTATCATACTTAACATTCTCCTTTGAATAGAAAGGAGTCAGGATAGAAATTACTTCATCACTTCTCCCGAGTTTATCCAGAATCCTGGCAAGGGATAAAGCAATATCCTCATTGTTTCTATTCAAATTGTAAGCTCTACTTAATCTCTTAAAAGCCTCTTCTAAATTACCTTTATTGAAAAACTGATTTCCAAGCAAAAATTCTATGTAAGAATTTTCATCAGGTATTCCTTTGTAATAAAATACAGGTCTTGGAAGTGCTGGCAAATGGGTCAACTGCAGGTTGGAAAATTCTGAAATAATTTCATTCCCTCCTTCATCTAAAAGGCTAACCTTCAATTTATAGATAGATGGAGAAATCCCTGTGAGAGGTATATCTTCATTTAAACTTCCTTCGCCACCAACACCCTTTAAGCCAAAATTTAATTCTTTTACAATCTTCTCATTGTCGAGGATGCAAATCGAAACTTTGTAATTTTTTTTGTTTTCAAGTCCTGAAAATTGAAGAAACAAATTTAAAGTTTCAGAGGGTGAAAAGATTTCTTCTGCATCAGAAAGTAAAATAATATTCCCTATTTGGAAGGGTCTTAATAGTCGATCTCCTGAACTTAAAAACTTTTTTGCGTAAGAAATAATGAAAGAATCTAATCTTGGATACTTTACAGTTTCAGGGATAAAAATGTCTGTTTCAAAGGAACTAAATTCTTTAGAAACAGTGTTTTTCATGATGAGGCTGAACTTATAATTTCCTGGAATGAGGGGGAAAAGATCTGAAATTGCAATAGGTTTATTTCCTATCTCTTTTATTTTTTCCTCGTCAAAGTTAAAGGAATAATCCTTATCAAACTGGTAAATTGTATTGTTCTTCAAATCATACACCCTGCCATTTAGAGTAACCCTTGCAATCACCTTGTCTTCATACTTGTGGAATGTAAATCTCTTCGGCTCAATAATATAATGGACAAAATAGATGCCTTTGTTCTTTATGATTTTTAAGAGAAAGGAAGATTCCACATAATTTGCTGTGTAGTCAACCTCAACAATGTCCTTATATTTCAAGAATTCCCTCGCATACTTATCACTCACAAGTTTTTGAGGGAAGGATTGGACATTGGCAAGGAGAATTTCTGATGCCATGGATGGAGTGCTTGTTGAGGAAGAGGATTCTCCAGGGATAAGGGAGCGGGAAACATTGGCAACAGTGGGATTTATCTCAAAGAGTTTCTGGAGAGCATCCTCGTATCCAGTGTAATAATCCTTGTAGCTTTCCAAAAGCAAAGCCTGTGGTCCATCATTTACAGGGCTATAAAGCTTGAAGTCACTGCTCACACTCTCTTTGTAAAAGACTATGTTGAATGCGGTTGGAAGACCAGGAAAATTCTCATTCTGATAAAACCATATCTCCACATCTCTGAAATCCTTGTTATTTATGAAACTCTCAATACTTTTTGGCTCTCCGAGTATTATGTATATCCTTCCTCTGTCGGTCATCCATCCAGGCTTTCCAAATTGAAATCTTCTATTGGCATAATCAAGTCTTCTGTAATGCTCAATCTTAAACTCATTCTCAGGAGTTTCAGGGATAGGATCTCTCTGCTTCCAGAAAGCCTCAATAAAAATGTCCCTTTCCCTATCAGTTTGGAGTTGGAGGAATACCTCTTTCTCGGCTTTTGTTATTATATAGACAACCTCCTCCTCAAGCCATTTTTTGTATTTTGGAGGAAGATCCTTTACTGAAATAGAAAAAAGCGTTGAAAAGAGAAGAAAAAAAGATAGAATAATAATAAATCTTTTCATATAATATTATACGCATTTTTTGTATAAAAAAGAATGAAAACATTAACGAGATTTAGTGATTAAAAGGAATAAAATGCAATTTCAGGTGTATAATAATATAAAAATGGAAGAAATTTCCGAGAGAGATTTTGTTTCGAGGGCAAAAAAGGGGGATAAATCAGCCTTTGAAGCTCTTGTTCTTAAATATCAGAGGAAGATTTACTTTTTATGCTACAGGATTATCAATGACCATGATTCCGCTGATGATCTTGCTCAGGAGACATTTGTCAAGGCTTATTTTATGCTAAATTCATTCCATGATGGAAAGCCATTTTATCCCTGGCTTAGAAAAATAGCCATTAATCTTACCTTAAATCATATGAGAAGAAAAAGGAGAGAGGTTATGCTATCAAATCATAATCTCAAGAGAAGTGGAATCTCAAATCCTTTTATAGAAGAAAAAAACTCTCTTTATTACGAAAATTCAATTAAAAAAAGAATTGAAGAGGAAATTCTTTCCCTACCTTTAGACCAGAAAGCGGTCTTCGTCTTGAGATATTATGAGGAACTAAGCTATGAAGAAATTTCAAAGGTCTTGAAAATTCCTATAGGAACAGTCATGTCAAGGCTGAACAGAGCGAGGGAAAAACTCAAATCTGCCCTCTTACCTTATATTAAAGGAGGATGTCATGAGACACAAAAAGATTAAATCTTTGCTTGGTGCATATTATGATGGCGAACTTAAAGATAAGGAAAGATTTATAATAGAAGAACATCTCGAAGAATGCGTGGAATGCCGTTCAGAGCTAAATCTTATAAAAGAGATTGGCTCATTATCCTTAGAGCTCGCCCATGAACCTGGAGAGAATTATTGGACTTCTTTTGCAGGAAGGGTGCAAAGAAGGATTTTGGAAAGAGAAAATAAGAAAAATGCTAAGTTTTATCTACTTCTTAGACCTTATTTTATTCGTTTAACAGTAACTCTGACTTCGATAATATTGATTGCCATATTGAGTATTTTTTATTTAGAGAATTTAAAATCACCTGAGAAAGAGGCTTTGAGCCAGAAAGAATCTATACCAGCAGAGAATATTATGGAGAAAGATAAGAAGAAAGTTTTAAAACCTGAAGAGACTTTGGTTCCGAGACCTGAAGAAGAAAAAAAGATCCAGCCATCAAGTAAACCTGAAAATAGGGAATTAATTGCAAAAAAGTTAGAAAAGAAGGAGCAGGTAGAGGAGGCAAAAAAGGCAGAAGAGGTTGAGAAAACCGAATCTTCTGAAAAGGGAGCTATTCTTTTTGAAGAAGCAAAGGAGGAGAAATTATCGGAAGTTGCGGAGGAAGAAATATATCAGAAGGGCTTAAGATTCCAGGAGAAGGGAAAATACAGTGAGGCATTGGAAAATTATCAGAGAATTCTTTACAACTATCCTTCTGGAAAGAGAGCGCCTCAAGCCCAATTCCAGATAAATAAAATTTCATCATCTCAATTAGATAAAACTAATGAAGAAAGTTTCCTTAGAAAAAAGATTAAATCCTGGGAAGATTTTATTAAAAAATATCCAGATAGTGAGCTTGTCCCTTCAGCAAAAATGAATCTGGCTGATTCATACTATCAACTCGCAATTCTTACTAAAGATAAAAAAGACATTGAGGGAGCTACAATGGCAATAGAGGATTTTTTAAAGGTATGCTCTGACGATAAGGATAAGGAAAAATTTGAGAAAATGCTTAAAGAAATAAAGGAAATTCGCTAAGGATTCTTAAGAAAATAAGACCTCAATCCAATAAGAAATTCATAGTATTAATTAAATTTCACTGAAACTTTCAGAGCATGGAATAATTTCCAATATTCGTGTGTATTAAAATATGAAAGTAAGAAAAGGAGGTTGAAATGAAAAGATTTTTCCTTCCGTCATTGATAGTTTTATTGGTTTTTCAGTTAATTTCTCTAAAATCTTTCCCTCAGGAAAGTAAAAAGGAGAATGCGGTTAGAAATTTTGTGAAACTGATCAAGGTCAAGGAGCCAATTTCTTACAAGAACCTTAAAATTTACCCATTGTTCCTTGAAAAGGTGAAGGGAGAGGGTAACATTTTGAGCCTTGATGAGGCTACAGAATCAGGTCATTTAAAAATTTATGAGAGGGAAAGGGCTGAGGTTAATGCAGTTTTTGTTGAAAACCTCTCAAAACATTATATTTTCCTTATGTCAGGGGAACTCCTTACAGGATGCAAGCAGGATAGAATGGTTGCCTATGACACCCTTCTCCCTCCAAAAAGTGGAAGGATTAGACTCAGAGTATACTGCACTGAAAGGGGAAGATGGTCTCATAAAAGCGATACTTTTAAGAGCCTTCCATTTTCTGCCAACCCCGCATTGAGACAGGTTGCTGTAGAAACAGGAAGTCAGGAAAAGGTATGGGAATCTGTTTCTTCCAAAAGGGAAGAACTAAAGGCGTTGCCATCTTCCACAGACGCTTTTCAAGATATAGTTAAAGACAAAAAGGTAGGAAGGAAAATTGAGGATTATGTTGAAAATATTGATAAGAAATTCCCCTTTTCTGAAAATGTTGCGGGAGTAGTTGTATCAAGAGGAAATGAGATCCTCTGTATGGACATGTTTTATCATCCCAAGATTTTTAAGAAACTCTGGCGTAAACTTCTTCACGGTTATGTTCTCGACTCAATGGAAGGGGAGGAAAAGGAAGAAATTTCTTTAAAAAAAGTAGAAGAATTTATATCAGGAATCCTCAAGGCGGATTTTTCAATAGGTGAAACTGATGGAGAAGGTGATGCATTTGACATAGAATCAAAGGAGATAAAGGGAACAGTTCTTTTATTTGAGGATTTTTCCATTCACATTCAGTGCTTTCCAAAGATTTTATTGTAATATTGTAAAAGTGATTGGTTGATGAGTTGGAATCAATAAGAAACATTGCCCAAGAGGAAATTACTTTTGGTTTAGGTCCTTTTGATTTATTTTTAATCGGTTAATTTGCTCAATTGACTGAAGGACTAAATATCTGATATTATAAAAATGATGGTGAGCGTAGCTCAATTGGTCAGAGCACTGGACTGTGGATCCAGATGTTGGGGGTTCGAGTCCCCTCGCTCACCCCATTAAATTTGAACCCTTCCTCCTTTTGAGATAGATTTTTAAAAGGAGAGATCCTTATGAATAGAAATATTTTAAGATTTTTTTTTCCCATTTTTATCTTATTTCTTTTCCCTGCAATTCCCTTAAAAGCAAAGAATTATGAGATTGAAAAGGTTTATATCTTTGCTCAGATAAACAAAGATGGAGGTGTAAATATAAGGGAGGAGAGGACATATAATTTTCATGGTTCTTTCTCCTGGGCTAATTACATTCTTCCAAAGAAAAAAATTTCAGGGGTAGAGAATTTCGCTGTTTCAGAGAACGGAAAATTTTATGATTTGCTATACTCAGGTAAACCTGGAACCTATAAATTTTATGACTATCCTGACCGAATAGAAGCAAAGTGGTATTTTGAGGCTTTCAACGAAAGGAAGACATTTGTTTTGACTTTTAAAATCCTTGATGCTGTTACAGTCTATGAGGACACAGCTGAATTCTACTATAAATTCATAGGCTCTGGATGGGACAGGAGAACAAATGAAGTTAGAGTAGAGGTTTCTCTCCCAGAACCACTGCCAAAGAGTGAGATTCGTGCCTGGGCTCACGGTCCCCTCTGGGGATATGTTAAGATTGGAGAAGGGGGCAAAATTTTTCTCAATATAGATAACCTTCCAGCAAATAAATTTTGGGAGGGAAGAATCCTTTTCCCTTCCCATCTTGTCCCTGAATGCAGGAATAGAGTAGATAAGAATGTTTTTGGGGAGATTTTAGCGGAGGAGAAGAGATGGGCAGAAGAAGCAAATTTGAAAAGGAAGAAAGCCCAAGAAAGAATGGAGTATGGATTGATTCTGTCTATCTTTTTAGCTCTCTTTACCTTTGGAATCTGGATTGTTATGTATCTGAGGTATGGGAAACCTTACAATGTTCCCTTTGAAAGTAAGTTTTATTCAGACATCCCTTCTGAAAAGCCTCCTGCCTTTGTAGAATATATTCTTAACAAAAGGGAGATAGGAGCTACTGCCCTTGTTTCCACTATTTTAGATTTGGCTCAAAGAGGATTTCTCACAATCGAGGAACAAACGGAGATGAAAAAAGGAATTTTTGGAACGAGAAAGAAAACCGAATATTATTTGATACTGAATGGCGATTTCTATGAGAGCAGTAAAGGGAACCTTAAAGATTTTGAGAAGTCATTGATCGATTTTATTTTTGGAGATATTGCAAAGAAAGAAGGATTGATTTTAGGAGGTATGACAAAAATGGGGGATAGAATATCTTTTACAACAATAGAAAAAAGCAGGAGCAAATTTATAGACTGGTTTAAGAAATGGCAGAAAGAAATTAAAAAAACTGCTGAATCTGAAGGGTTTTTTGAGCCGGAAAGTGTAAAAATGATGAAATATTTTCGAGGAATTATTTTATCCGTTCTCTTCTTGTGTATTTCGCAAGCTTTTCTTCTTGGTGAACAAGGTTTTACAAGTTTAGTTGCCTTTGTGTTTGTTCCAATTTTCTTCGTTCTATCCTTCTCTCTCCTTCGCCATAAACCTGAGATTGCTATGGAAGTGAAAAAATGGAAGGCACTTAAAAGATATCTTTCTGAGTATGAATTTAGAAATGAACAAAGGGAGGATTTCTTTAAAAAAATATCAAAATATTTGGTTTATGCAGTTGTTTTGGGATTATCTACAAGTAAGATAAAAAAATTATTGAAGTTTATTCCTGAAAAATATTATGAAGATTCAGTTCCTTGGTATGCCTTTTATGCTTCTGGCAAAGATTCTTTTGGCAGTTTTTCCGATGCAGTTTCTTCAATGATTTCAAGCATTTCCACAACAATGAGTTCAGCATCAGGGACTGGGGGTGGAGCATCAGGAGGAGGCGGAGGAGGTGGTGGAGGCTCTGGAGGAGGAGCAGGGTAAGGGGGAATATTAAAAGGAAGCTAAACAAAAGGGACTAATTCATTTGCATAGGAAAAAAATCTATGGTATAGAAAAATGGTATATGAAAAAAAAGCAAAGAGAAAAAGTCCAGTTATCTAATAAATTTTCTTATGTAAGAGACTACAGTGGCACAAAGCATGTTGGAGAAGACAGAAGGGAATATGGTATTCATTTTACCTCAGTAGAAATATTCAAAAGCTTTATATTACCTCATATAAAAGATGAACTTTATAAATATATATGGGTAGATCTTTTCGCAGGTGAAGGGAATTTAATTTTGCCAATTTTGAGGCTTGTTTCTCCAGATAAAAGAGTTCAGTTCTTTGAAAAGCACATTTTCTTGTTTGACATTCAGAATGATATGGTTGAGAAATGTATTACAAAGGCAAAAAATTATGGTATCCCAGAGTCTTTGGCTCGAAAAAACATTCAGGTGAGAGATACTCTACTGGATTATCCGCAATTTCTGAAAGATTTAAAGCTTCCTATATATCATATAACCAATCCTCCATACCTTTATTTGGGCTACATTGTAAAAAACTCAGAAAGGAATACTAAATATTTTAATGGACAAAATGAGGGGTATCAGGATTTATACCAGATTGCTTTAATGAATGACTTAAGAAATGGGATTGAAAAAATGATTTATATAATTCCTACCAATTTTCTCTTTGGATATTCGGTATCTAATAAAATAAGAAAGGACTTCTTACCATTTTATAGAATAAGAGAAGCTTTTATCTTTGAAAAGAAAATTTTCCAATATACAGGAACCAATGTCTGCATTTGTTTTTTTGAAAGAAAAGCAAGACCTGCAAATGAAATAATTTCTTTTAGAGCCTTGAAGATTAATAAAGGTATAGTGGAAAGGCTATATCGATTATCACCTAATAATTTCTACAGAGCCGGTGGAGAATTTGATGAATTTGTTTCTAGCTTTAGAATGCCTAATCCTCTAAACATTTCATTTTACTTGTTATTAGAAGAAATACTCAAAAACAAAGGTGAATTTCCCGTTAGACTTTTAGATGTTAATAGCTTTTCAAATGGATATTACAAATGTGAGCTTTTCCATATTAACAAAAAAACTTATGAAAAGCTACTTAAAAACCCGCTATTTGTAAGAACTCTGGATACAGGGGGATGGGAAGGAAGAGTTGGAATTTATAATATAAAGGATGTCTTTGGGGTGGACGGAATTGTTGTAACTAAGCAAAAATACAGAACTCATCCTATTCAAATCTTCATCACCCCATCACTTCCAAAAGATGATATAGAACTTTTAAAAAATTATTTCAATTTAATGCTTGAATATTTCAGAAACATAACTGACAGTGAATTTTTGACAACTTTCAAATATTCAAACTCTTATTATATAAGAAAATATTTGGGTTTATCTCAAGTAAGAAAGCTATTGGAAACATTCCCAAGAGCGATGTCCCAAGCCCAAAAAAATCTTTTTAAAGTATTGATTGAGCAAAAAAATATAGAAAGAATTAAAGAATTACTCTATGAATTTAGATTAGAAAAAGGAGCTCAAGTCAGGCTGTTCCATGAATGAGTGGATAGAAAAAAGTATTGAGCTTGCAAATTCAGAGGGATATCTTGACAAACTTTTTCAAATATATCCCATTGAAGTAGCAGAGATAAGAGATATTCCTGAAGAAGTGATGTTAGAGATTAAAAAGGCTTTTGCTATTAAGGATTCTTTAAGATTGATAAAAGCGTTGTTGAAACTTCAGAAGTTTCCTATTGATCATCCTTATATCTCAATACTCAGAAATCACCCTTACTTAATTGAAAAAAACAAAAAAGCAATTGAAAAGATTGTCGAAAGGTTACTTTCAATGGATGTCTATACAATCTTTTTGCTTGCTTCCCGCCCGAAATCACCATCCCGACAACTTGGATATTCTTTTAAAAAATGGCTACAAAAGATAGGATATCCATTTTTAAAAGATAATGAGTTTATAAAAAGTTCTGGTGTTTCCTTTTTAAAAGGAACAGAGAAAGATCTGTTTTTGTTTGCAACTAAGAAATTAAAACTGAAAAAACTGAGAAGGAGACCTGATTTTATTTTAAAAATTAATAATATATATTTTGTGGGAGAGGCAAAGTTTTTGACAGATTACGGAGGTTCTCAAAATAACCAGTTTGATGGAGCGATAGAAATGGCAGAGCTCAAGAGTGAAAATGTTAGAGGAATGGCTATTCTTGATGGAATTATTTGGTTTGAGAGTAAATTTTATATGCATAGAAAAGTAAAGGCTTTTGAAGGACTTGCTATGAGCGCTTTATTGTTGAAAGAATTTATAGAAAAAGTTTCACGAATTTCTGAAAAGGTATTTTAAATATCTTTTATGCTTTCTCTTCCCTTTTCCTTTCTAAAATGCTATAAAATCATATGAGATTCTGAAGGGAAATGCTTGTAAATTTTTTTCTTAAAAGAAGGGTGAAGAAAGCCCTCGGGAATAAAAACCTCAAGAAAGCCCTTGAGAATGCGGTAAATCATTACAAAAAAAATTTTAAGAATGCAATTGAGGGGCTTGAATGGGATGAATTGAAAAAAAGGGTAAGAGAGATAAAGGAGAGATCAGTTTCAAGGCTTCCTGAGCTTCTGGAAAGATTTGTTAAAGAAGCTGAAAAGGCAGGAGCAAAAGTTTATGTTGCAAAGAGCAAGGAGTCAGCTTTAAAGTATATTGGAGATTTAATCTTAGGGAAGAATGAGAAAATAGTTGTCAAAGCAAAATCAATGCTTTCAGAGGAGATTGAGTTAAATTCCTACCTTGAATCCTTGGGAGTAAAGGTTGTTGAGACGGATCTTGGAGAGTGGATTGTTCAGTTGGCAAAGGAGAAACCTTCCCACATTACAGCTCCTGCTCTCCATAAGACAAGGGAAGAGGTTGCGGAGCTTTTTTCCAATTACTTTGGAAAGAAGATCGAGCCTGATATAAAAGAGCTTGTTAAAATTGCAAGAAAGGAGCTTAGAAAATATTTTCTTGAGGCTGGAGTTGGAGTATCAGGAGCAAATATTGCAATTGCAGAGAGCGGAACAATAGTCATAGTTTCTAATGAAGGGAATGCAAGACTTGCAACATCCCTCCCCCCTCTTCACATTTGTATTCTTACTCCTGAAAAAATTGTTGAGACAATTGAGGAAGCATCAGCTATCCTTAAAGTTCTTCCAAAAATTTCAACAGGTCAGAAAATAACAACCTATGTATCATTTATAACAGGACCAAGCAGGACAGCAGACATTGAAAAGGAGATTGTTCTTGGAGCCCATGGTCCAGAGGAGCTTCACATTGTTATAATCGATGATAAGAGAACAGAGATTAGAGAAGACCCTCTCTGGAAAAATGTTCTTTACTGTATTAAGTGTGGTGCATGTATGACAATATGCCCAGTCTATGATATTGTTGGAGGCCATGTATTTGGCTCCCCTCCCTATCCCGGAGGAATAGGAATTGCCATAACATCAGTTTTAAAAGGGGGGAAAGAAATTAAATCAATTTTAGACCTTTGCTCTGATTGTAAAAAATGCGATTCCCATTGTCCCTCAGGGATTCCGATTTCAAAGCTCCTGATCGATTTAAAGAGGAGAAGAGGTCTTGATATTTTGGACAGAATCTTCATGCCTTACTTCGGAAACAATAGAATCAGGAAAACCTTAAACACCTTCCTTTCTTTTCTTCAACTCCCCTTTTTAAAAGATGGTTTTCTCAACTTTCCATTATCTTCTTCTAAATTATTTCCAGCAATTTCATTGAAAAAGTATAAAAGACCTGAAAGAGGGAATGTTCTCTTATTTTTGGGTTGCCTGATAAGGGATTTTTATCCTGAGATTGAAGAATCTGCTATAAATATCTTGGAGAAAGCAGGGTTTGAACCCTTCACAAGCGATGAGCTTGTTTGCTGTGGTGCGCCAGCCCTCCATCTTGGAGATTTGAAATCTTTAAAGAATTTTGCCAATAAAAACCTTTCAATTTTTGAAAAATTAAGTCCTGAATACATTTTGACCCTCTGTCCAACTGGAAATGGAATTATGAGAAAGGAGTATCCTGAGATTGATGAAAGGGGTAGGGAGTGGTCTGAGAGAATTTTTGATTTTTCAAAATTTCTTATAATGAAAAATTTCCCCCTTGAAAAGAAAGGGAAAGGAGAAAAAATTTACTACCATCATCCATGCCATTCTTTAAATTTTGCGGGTATTAAGAATGAGCCTCTGGAGATTTTAAGAATTTTAGGTTTTGAAGTTTATGAGGAGGATTTTCCAACCTGTTGCGGTTTTGCTGGTGCTTTCTCCTTCCAATTCCCTGAGATTTCATCTTCTATGCTCAGGAAAAAGATTGAATCAATAGAAAGGGAATCCCCAGATTTTGTTGTCACATCCTGCCCTGGATGCATTTTGAATATAAGGGGAGGACTTGCAAAGATTGGTAAAAAAAATAGGGTTTATCACATAGCTGAAATAATCAACCGAGAACTTCTCTAAGTCTTTTTAGTTTTTTCCCTGCCTCATGAAGAGTTTCTTCCTTCTTGCAAAAACAGAAACGAACCTTCTGATTTCCTGATTCATCACTATAGAAGGAAGAGCCGGGAACTCCAGAAACTCCAATCTCCTTAATTAGAAATTTCATAAATTCCCAATCATTTGGGAAACCAAAATCTGAAATATCAGTCATAATATAGTATGCCCCCGATGGTTTGAAGGCTTTAAATCCAGCTTCCAAAAGATATTCCATTAGAATGTCCCTCTTCCTCTGATAATCCATTCTCAATTGGATATAATACTCTTCGTAAAGATTTAAAACATTGGCGCATGCTTCCTGAAGGGGAGCTGGAGCACAAACAGTAAGGAAATCATGGACTTTCCTGATACTTGATGAAATTTCTGGAGAAGCTATAGCATAACCAATCCTCCATCCAGTTATGGAAAATGTTTTAGATAAGCCAGAAACAGTTATTGTCCTCTCCCTCATCCCATCAATTTTGGCAAGTAATATGTGCTCCTTCCCATCATAGATTATGTATTCGTAAATCTCATCTGTTATTGCAAAGCAATCATTTTTTATACATAGTTCTGCAATCTCTTCAAGCTCCTTTCTTTCAAAAACCTTTCCAGTTGGATTGTGGGGATTGTTGACAATAATTGCTTTTGTCTTCTCAGAGAATGCACTTTCAAGCTCCTCTTTTTTGTAGCGCCAGTCAGGCTCATAAAGCTTTACGAATACAGGCTTTGCACCTGCAAGGATTGTTCCTGGGACATAGTTTTCGTAAAAGGGTTCAAACATAACAACCTCATCTCCAGGATTTAAAATTGCCATTAAAGAGGAAATCATAGCCTCTGTAGAGCCACAGCAAATTGTTATCTCCTTTTCAGGATCAAAGGAGAAATTGTATTTTTTTAAGTATCTTTCAGAAAGAGCTCTTCTTAGCTTTGTAGAGCCCCATGTATAGGAATACTGATTTATGTCTCTTCTAATCGCTTCTATAGCTGAATCCTTAATGAAATCAGGAGATGGGAAGTCGGGAAAGCCCTGGGCAAGATTTGTAGCATTGTACTCCCTTGAGAGTCTTGTCATCTCCCTGATCACAGACTCACTAAAAATTTTTGTTCTTTCTGAAATTTCCTTCATTTTCCTCTCCTAAAGATAGAAAAATACCAAGAATTTCATTGGCTTTCAAGATTTGCTTGACAAAAACAAAAGTTACAGAATAAGGAAATTTTTTAAAATTTTAAAATCACCAAAATTATTTTATTATTTTGCAAAAGGGATGCTGATGTAAACTTATGTTTGACATTTTTAATTAAAACCCCGCATGAATAAAGGATTTCAGAATTCATTTAGTCCACCAAATCAACTTTCCTCAGTCAAACAAACTCCTCTGAAC
>Ga0136652_1000232_pt1 | contig 28732 bp, 27 predicted proteins | sample ConPoolayeEmetaG_FD_94864 | JGI IMG/M metagenome (GOLD analysis project Ga0136652, IMG submission 94864) | Hot spring microbial mat communities from California, USA to study Microbial Dark Matter (Phase II) - Cone Pool mat layer E metaG... ...
GTAAAAATACTGTCCATCAAAAGTGAAGCGAGCCCTGACAGTCAAATCGCCGGACGGCTCCCGAACGAGACCGTCGAGCGTTTGTTCAACAGGGAAAGCTTCGATCTCCTGCCAATCGTCGAGTTTTCCGTCGACGAGCGGGGCTCTGGCCGCCTCGAAGATGGTCTTGATCCCGGAGGTCGGCGGGTTCGAGAACATGAGTCCCCAAGTTGCAAGAAGAACGAGAAAACATAAAAACGCTGTCTTCGACCGATCTTTCATGAATGATTGTCCTCTTTTCGACGAACCGAATCTAATTTTTTATCTTACCGAAAAGAGCTCTTTTTAGCAATTCTCCCTCCACCATGTTTGACCGATATGCGAACACGCCATGGGTCACGACTCTTTGAGATTTTGGCCGCGGCGATGCCGATTGACTTCACCCGGCTGTGGCCATATAATCGAGTCGGAAATTGAGATAGGAAGAACGAGCCGCGTGTCTCAGGAAACAAGGATTCATCCTCTGGAGAGCTTTGAGAAGGCTTCTCGCCTCGGTCCCTCCGTCGTCATCCAGGGAGAGCTCTCGGCGGCCGAAGATCTTTTTATTCAGGGACAGGTCAAAGGGAAGATCGACTTTCCCCATAGCGATATCCTGATTGATGAACAGGGCCGGGTCGAAGCGGAGATCCATGTCCGCAACATTATCATTCGGGGAGAGGTCCACGGCAATATTGCGGCCTCAGGAAAAATCACCATCGAGAAAAGCGGCCGGATGAGGGGAGACATAGCCGCCTCCGTCATTTCCATCGAGGATGGTGCCCAATTCCGGGGAAGCATAAAAATCCGGGGAAAAACTTAGCTCCGGCTCCCCGCCCGCTTCCCCTCCTGGTATAATACATCTCGATGAACCACTTCGAACTCCAGGCTGACTTTGAACCCTGCGGCGATCAGGTCCGGGCGATCTCTGAGCTTTCTGAGGGTATCGCGGCAGGCAAGAAAGCCCAGGTTCTCATGGGTGTGACAGGGTCGGGGAAGACGTTCACCATGGCCAATGTCATCGCTCATGCCGGCCGGCCGGTCCTGGTCATTTCCCACAACAAGACTCTCGCCGCGCAACTCTACCAGGAATTCCGGCGTTTTTTTCCCCGGAATGCCGTCGAATATTTTGTCAGCTACTACGATTATTATCAGCCCGAGGCCTACATCCCCGCAAGCAACACCTACATCGCCAAGGAGGCAACGATCAACGACGAGATCGACCGGATGCGCCTCTGTGCCACGAATTCGCTCTTCACTCGCCGGGACGTCATCATTGTCGCTTCCGTCTCCTGCATCTACGGCATCGGGGCGCCCGAGAGCTATTCCTCGATGAGCTTCAAGCTGGCCGCCGGAATGGAACTATCCCGGAGGGAGCTTCTTCAGGGGCTGGTCGATATGCAGTATGAAAGAGAGCCCGGTGAAATCAAGCGCGGTTCTTTTCGGGTGCGCGGCAATGTCGTCGATATTTTTCCTGCTTATGAAGACTTCGCTTACCGCATCGAACTCGATGACCGCGGAGTCGCCTCCATTGCTTCGATCGATCCCCTGCTCGGCCGGACCATCGAACGATTCGACCGAATCATCATCCATCCTCGAACCTTTTTCTCCACGCCTCGAAGCGTCCTCGACTCGGCCATCGCCGGGATCGAAGCGGAACTCGCCGAGCGGATTGCTTTTTTCAGAACGCAGGGCAAACCCATGGAAGCCGAGCGAATCGAAGAGCGGACCCTTTTCGACCTCGAGATGCTGCGTGAATTCGGCTACTGCCCCGGAATCGAGAACTATTCTTTGTATTTGAGCGGCCGCCGGCCGGGAGAACCGCCCTACACTTTGCTCGATTACTTCCCGGATGATTTTTTGACGATTATCGACGAGTCGCACGTCACCGTTCCCCAGATCGGCGGGATGTACCATGGGGACCGTTCACGCAAGTTGACCCTGGTGGAGCACGGCTTCCGGCTGCCTTCAGCTTTGGACAACCGACCGCTCAACTTCAAGGAATTTGAAGCTCGGACAAACCAGACTCTCTACGTCTCGGCGACACCCGGTCCTTATGAAGTTCAGCGTGCGGGCGGCAAAATCACCGAGCAAATCATCCGTCCGACCGGGTTGACCGATCCCGAAGTCGAAATCCGACCGGTAAAGGGGCAGATCGACGACCTCCGAACCGAAATCGCCGCCCGGGCCGAGAGAGAGGAAAGGACTCTGGTCACCACCCTGACCAAAAGGATGGCGGAAGACCTGACAAGACATTATCATGAGCTCGGCCTTCGGGTCCGGTATCTTCATTCAGAAATCGACACCCTCGATCGGGTCAACATCCTCCGTGACCTCAGGAAAGGAAAATTCGATGCCCTGATCGGCATCAACCTCCTGCGCGAAGGACTCGACCTTCCCGAAGTCTCCCTGGTGGCGATTTTGGACGCCGACAAAGAAGGCTTCCTTCGCTCGACGACCTCGCTCATTCAGACGTTCGGCCGCGCGGCCAGGAATGTTTCGGGCAAAGCGATCCTCTATGCCGATGTTCCGACAGAATCGATAAAACGGGCCATCGAAGAAACAAACCGCCGCCGGCGCATCCAAATGGAATACAACCAAGAGCACGGAATCACCCCCCAATCGATCCGCAAGGCGATTGAGGAGGTCCTGTCGAGCGTCTATGAGCGGGATTACCTCGATTACGCCAAGATCGCGGAAGAAAAAGACATCTTTTTCTCTCCAGAAAAGAGGCGGGAAAGAATGGAAGAATTGGAAAAATTGATGAGAGAAGCCGCCCGCAACCTGGAATTCGAGAAGGCGGCGAAATTCCGCGATGAGCTGGTCAGGCTGAAACGACGGGAGCTCGAGCTTGGCCTTTAAGGCGAAGATTAGGCAAAGTGAAGGGAAGGATCGCTGACCCATGAAGCCCGAGTTCAAGGCCAGAGTTGAGGAGCTCCCCGACAGACCGGGAGTCTATTATTTCAAGAACGGAAAGGGGGAGATCATTTACGTCGGCAAGGCCCAGTCGCTCAAAAACAGAGTCCGGTCATATTTCCAGCCTTCGCCCGACCCGAGAGTCGGAAGCCTTGTCGCTGAAGCCGCCGCAGTCGACTTTATCCTCACCGGCTCGGAAAGGGAGGCCGCCTTCCTGGAAAACAATTTCATCCAGCGCTATCAGCCGAAATACAACCTGCGTCTCAAGGATGATAAGAGCTTTCCCTACCTCAAGCTGACCCTGACCGAACGATTCCCTGGCGTCTATCTGACGCGAAAAGTCGAACCCGGCGGGTCGAGGTATTTTGGACCCTTCAGCCCGGCCACCGGAGCCCGAAAGACCGTCGCCCTGCTGAAAAAATTTTTTGGCCTTCGGACCTGCAACGAGGCCATTCCGGGAAAACGCCGGCGTGCCTGCCTCGAATATGACCTCAAGCTCTGCAGCGCGCCGTGCGTCGGATTGATCGACGAGTCCGCGTACAAGGAGAGAGTCGCCGACGCCATCCTTTTCCTTGAGGGAAAAACAAACCGTTTGCGCCAAATCATCGAAGCAAAAATGAAACAGGCGGCCGACCGGATGGACTTTGAACTGGCCGCCAACTGGCGGGACCTCATCCGGACGATCGATTCCGTCAGAGACAGACCGAAGCTGATCTCGGTCGGCCTCGAGGATGCCGACATTTTCGGCTTCGCCAAGCTGAAGGACCGCGCCGCCGTCTGCGTTTTCCTAATGAGAAGAGGCAAGGTCCGGGAAGCGAAAAAAAATGATTACCGAATCGGCGAGTCCATAGAGGAAAAATCCGCCTTGAGCGATTTTCTCCAAAATCATTATAATCGGACGTCCGACATTCCGAGCCGGATTCTCCTACCTTTCTCTTGTCCGTCGGATTCCGAGCTCAGCGTGAGCCTCGGTCAAAAAAAGGGCTCCCGGGTGCAGATCGTCGTCCCCCGGAAAGGCCGAGACCGAAGGCTGGTCGAGCTTGCAACGCGCAACGCCGAAAATCTTCTCCAGCGCGGCGCCGAGGGGCTCGATGCCCTTGCCGAACTCAGCGCGATCGCCGGGCTCCATTCTCCTCCCCGCCGCATCGAAGGGTTCGACATCTCCAATACAGGCGGGGATGAATCGGTCGGGTCGGTTGTCGTCTTCGAAGCGGGCCGGCCGAGGAGAGACGAATACAGAAAATACAAAATTCAAGGTGTGGTCGGTCCGAACGACGTCCGGAGCCTGGCTGAGGTCGTCCGGCGCCGCTATGCCCGCCTTCTTCGGGAGAAAGGGTGTTTTCCCGACCTCATCCTTGTGGATGGCGGCAAAGGTCAGCTTCATGCGGCCCGAAGGGCACTCGGCGAATTGAAGCTCGACCGTCCGCCGGTAATCTCGCTCGCCAAGAAGCAGGAGACGATCTTCATCCAGGGAAGAAAAAACGGAGTTCATCTCGAAAGGACATCGCCCGCCCTCAAACTCTTGCAGCATATCCGGGACGAGGCCCATCGCTTTGCCGTCTCCTTCCATCGGCGGCGAAGGCAAAAAAAGAGCTTTGAGTCCTGGCTCGAAGGGATTTCCGGCTTGGGAAAGAAGCGACGGGAAACGCTGCTTTCGCGCTACCGCAGCCCGGCGGAAATCCAGGCGGCACGAATCAACGAGCTCTCCGCCCTTGTCGGGAAAACCGTCGCCCTTAGATTGAAGCGGTCTCTATAAAATCAGGCGAACAAGAAATCCGGCGACGACCGCGACGAGAATGCTCAGCCCGGCTGAAAGAAAGGCCGCCTTCTTTCCGATTTCTTTCCAGAGAATGGCAAAGGTCGAAAGGCAGGGGATAAAAAAGCTGATAAAGACGGTGAAAACGAGGATCTGCTCCCTGGTAATGACGGTCAAGAGGGATTGGTAATCGACCCCCAGAGCCTGGAGCATCATGATCAAGGACAGCTCTTTTCGCAGGAACCCGAAAACGAGGGTGATCCCGAGCTCCCGGGGAAGTCCGAGGCCGTGGACGATCAAAGGAGAAAACGCCGCATTCAGCACCCGATCTAAGTTGAAATAGTGCAGCAAACTCAAGACCGTGCTTCCGCCGACGAGGAGAGGCCAGGCGAATTTGACGAAAGATTTGAGCTCGACAAAAGTTTTTTCCGCCATCGCTTTCGGGGAAGGCGCCTTGAGCGAGGGAATTTCGAGGATCAACCCGGGAGAAGGAGACTTGAGAAAAAGAGTCAGAAGCCTGCCGATACCGCCGATGAGCAGGATGTTTAGAAAATAGAAGCCGAGCGCCCAGAATGGACCGAGATAAAATGCCACCAGAGCCAGGATGATCGTCGTCCGAGCAGAGCAGGGAATAAACGGGATGAGGATCGAAGTGATCAGCCGGTCCCGGGGGGATTCGAGAATTCTCGTCGAAAGCACGGCCGGGACATTGCAGCCGAAGCCGAGGATGAACGGCGAGACGGATTTACCGTGGAGTCCGATCCGGTGCATGAACGTGTCCAGCAAAAAGCCCGCCCTGGCGAGATAGCCCAGGTCCTCAAGAAAGGCCATGAAAAAAAGGAGCGGAATAAAATAGGGCATGACGATGGCTAAGCCTCCGCCAATCCCCTGAAGAAGACCGTCGAAAAGGTAAAAGAGAACGCCAGAGCCGAGATGGCTGGAAAGCGAGGCCCGGAGCTCGCTGAACGGCTTGAGCAACATCGTCTCTAGGGGGCTGCCGATTTTGAAGATCAGGAAAAAGAAAAGAAGAAAAATGCCGATCAGGATAAAATAACCGAGGATAGGATGCATCAACACGGCATCGATCCGCCGGTCCCATCTCGGCCGGACCGCTCTCCGAACCCGACTTGTCTTTTCAAAAAGCTTCATCGCCAAATGGTGACGCTCGGCGGCGATAACTTCATAGGCAGGAACGCCTCGTCGAGCTTCGATTCTTTCTCGGGCTAAACGGGCTTCTCGCTCCAGCTCGGAAGGGATCTTATCTTGGGAACCGACCAAGAAGAGCTCGCTTTTCTCGATAAGCTTAATGGCCGTAAAGCGCCGGCCCGCTGAGGCGGCGAGGTCCGGCGGGATTCGCTCGGCCAGCCGCCCCACCTCCTCTTCGACATCGCGCGACCATTTCATGGCCGATCCAGGACAACCCCTATCCAGGCAATCGAAGACGGCTTCGAGAAGCGCCCTGGTTCCTCTTCCTTGAGAAGCAATCGTCGGCACGACTCGGATTCCAAGATTCTTCTCCAGTTCGAGCGCATCGACCTCGATACCCTTCCTTTCCGCCAGGTCGATCATGTTCAGAGCCATGACCATCGGATATCCCAGTTCGAGGAGCTCGATGGTCAGCTCAAGGCTACGGCCCAGGATCGAGGCATCGACGACATTGACTACGAGATCCGGTTTCTCATCAAAAAGATGCGTCAGCACGACTTTCTCCGCCGGCTCTGACGGGTTGAGGGAATAGGTGCCCGGCAGATCGATGATATTCAGCAGCCGACCTTCAATGCTGACGGCGCTGTGAGTGTGGCGGAAGCTTGTCCCCGGGAAATTCGATGTTTCGGCCTTAGGACCGGCGATGCTGTTAAAGAGTGTGCTTTTGCCGCTGTTCGGCTGGCCGATAAAAACGACGGCGGGAAGCTCAGGTCTCATCCTGGGGTGCTCCTCCCCCGCTCGGAAGCACCTCGACGACGATTTTCTGGGCGATTCCCCGGCCCAGGGCAACACTGACGTCGGAAGTCAGGTTTTTCACCAGAAGAGGACCGCGCAGGATTCCCCGGGCCTGAATCTCGACGATGTCCCCCTGATGAAAACCCAGGACAAACAAGCGACGCCGGACTCCTTCGCCGCCGTGAATCGCCGTGATTTTCAGGCTGCAGCCGGCGGGGGCCAGGGCCAAAGGAAGCTTCTCGCTCATCGCCAGCCTTGGAAAATATTGAGAATGATTCGCATTATCAACTATGACTTTAGCCTAAACTCCCCCCTTTGTCAATCCCGGGACAAAATTGACATCCCGGGAAGTTTCTGATAATAAATAGAAAATGGTCAACTGGCTGATTTCAAAAATCTTCGGGACCAAAAACGAACGGGACCTGAAAAAGCTCCGGCCTCTTGTCGCCGCGATCAACGAACTCGAGCCCCGGATCCTGAAGCTTACGGATGAAGAGCTGCGGGCGAAGACCGCCGAATTTAAAGAGAAGCTGAGTCAGGGGGCAAGCCTTGAAGACATTCTGATCGAGAGTTTCGCCGTCGTCCGGGAGGTGGCTCGCCGGACCGTCCGCATGCGTCACTTCGACGTCCAGCTCATCGGCGGTATCGTCCTTCACCAGGGCAAGATCGCCGAGATGAAGACCGGCGAGGGGAAAACCTTGGTCGCCACCCTCCCCGCTTACCTGAATGCCTTAGAGGGAAAAGGCGTTCACATCGTCACGGTCAACGATTATCTGGCCAAGCGCGACACCGAATGGATGGGACCCATTTATACTTTTCTCGGCCTCACGGTGGGAACCATTCAACATGAAATGAACGACGCCGAGCGCAAGACCGCCTACAACTGCGATATCACCTATGGAACGAACAATGAATTCGGGTTCGACTACCTTCGAGACAACATGAAATTCCGGCTTTCGGACCTCGTTCAGCGCGGCCATCATTATGCCATCGTCGATGAAGTCGACAGCATCCTGATCGACGAAGCCCGGACGCCGCTGATTATTTCCGGTCCGACCGACGAATCGACGGCTCTCTATTATAAAATCGACACCCTCGTCCGGCGCTTCCACAAGGAGAAGCACTACAAGGTCGATGAAAAAACGCGCACCGTGTCCCTTCTTGAAGAAGGAGTTGCCGAAGCGGAAAAATTTCTCGGCGTCTCGAACCTCTATGACCTGGCTCACATGGACCTCGTCCACCACATCAACCAGGCTCTCAAGGCTCACCATCTCTTTAAGCGGGACGTTGACTACATGGTCAAGGAGGGGAAAGTCATCATCGTCGATGAGTTTACCGGCCGGCTGATGCCCGGACGCCGCTACAGCGACGGCCTGCATCAGGCCCTGGAGGCGAAAGAAAAGGTGCGCATCGAGCAGGAATACCAGACGCTCGCCTCCATCACCTTCCAAAACTATTTCCGGATGTATAAAAAACTGGCCGGGATGACCGGAACCGCCGCCACGGAAGCCACGGAATTCCATCACATTTACAAACTGGACGTCGTCGAGATTCCGACCAACAAACCGCTGATCCGACACGAAGCCCCCGACGTGGTCTACAGAACCGCCAAGGAAAAATGGGAGGCGGTTCTCGAAGAAATCATCGCCTGCCACAAGGAAGGCCGTCCCATCCTGGTCGGGACGACATCGATCGAGAAGTCTGAGCATTTGAGCACGCTCCTCCGCCGCCGGGGGATCAAACATGTCGTTCTCAACGCCAAATACCATGAGATGGAAGCCAAGATCATTGCCCAGGCGGGCCGCGTCGGCGCCGTCACCATTGCCACGAACATGGCCGGCCGCGGAGTCGACATTCTTCTTGGCGGGAATCCGAGTTTCCTGGCCAGTGAAAACCTGCGCCAGGCCGGGATCGATCCTTCCAAGGCCACTCAGGAGCAGTGGGAAAGAGCGCTCGCCGAAGTGGCCAGGACCACCCAGGAAGAACACGAAAAAGTCGTTTCTCTCGGCGGCCTGCACATTTGCGGCACCGAGCGCCATGAGGCCCGGCGCATCGACAACCAGCTCCGCGGCCGCGCGGGCCGGCAAGGGGACCCGGGTTCTTCCCGATTTTTCCTCTCCCTCGAGGACGACCTGATGAGAATCTTCGGCAGCGAACGGATCTCCGGCCTGATGGCCCGTATCGGCATGGGCGAAGGCGTGCCCATCGAACACCGCATGGTCAGCCGGGCGATCGAGCGGGCCCAGAAGCAGGTCGAGGGACAGAACTTCACCATCCGCAAACATCTCCTCGAGTACGACGACGTCATGAACAAGCAGCGCGAGACGATCTACAAAATGCGGAAAGAAATCCTCGAGGGAAAGGATATGCGGTCCTATATCCTGGAGGTCGTCGAGGCTCTGGTGGACTGGCATCTGGACAGCTATGCCAATAAAGACAAACATCCGGAGGAATGGGATATCACGGCTCTGAGACAGGCCGTCGGCACCCAGTTCGGGTTCAACCTGGACGACCTGATGATCGACTGGCAGACGATCACCTATGACGAGCTCCGAGGAAAGCTCGTAGAGACACTGGAATCGCTCTATAACCAGAAGGAATCGATCCTGACTCCGCCGCGGATGCGGGAATTCGAGCGAATCATCATGCTCCAGGTGATCGATTCCCAGTGGAAAGATCATCTCCTCGGGATGGACTATCTTAAGGAGGGCATCGGACTCCGCGGCTATGGGCAGCGCGACCCCCTGGTGGAATACAAAAAAGAAAGCTACGAGATGTTCCAAGCGATGATGGACCGGATCGAGGAAGAGACGGTTCGCTACCTTTTCCTGATCCAGCCGGTCAGCGAAGAAAAAATCCCGGAGCGCCGCGAACAGCGTCTTTTTTATCAACGCTCCCCTGAGGGGCCGGCTCCGCGGGTCAAACAGGCGAGATCGATGATTCCAAAGGGGAAGAAAAAACATCGCAACCGCTGAGAAAGGAGGCGACAATGCTGGAGGAGAAAATCATGGTCGGCCTGACCTTTGATGACGTCCTGATCCTTCCGGCCAAATCGCAGGTCCTTCCCGCTGACGTCGACGTCAGATCCAAACTCAGCCAGCACATCGAGCTTCAGATCCCGATCGTCAGCGCCGCGATGGACACGGTCACCGAATCGAGAATGGCCATTGCCCTGGCCCAGCAGGGCGGAATCGGGATCATCCATCGGAATATGCCGATTGCCGTCCAGGCTGAAGAAGTGGACAAAGTCAAGCGCCACGAAAGCGGCATGGTCGTCGACCCGATCACGATGCGCCCCCAGGAGAAAATTCAACGGGCGCGCGAGCTGATGCAGAAATATAAAATCTCCGGGCTGCCGATCACCGACGAGAACAATCGGCTGCTGGGAATCGTCACCAACCGAGATATTCGGTTCGAGACCCGGCTTGATCTCGCCGTCGAGGAGGTGATGACCAAGGAGCTGGTCACGGTCCCGCTGGGGACGACGCTGGAAGAAGCGGAAAAGCTTTTTCACAAGCACAAGATCGAGAAAATTTTGATGGTCGATGAGAGGGGACATCTGAAAGGTCTGATCACTTATAAAGATATCCTGAAGAGGATCCAGTATCCGAACGCGGCCAAAGATAGCCTAGGTCGTCTCTTGGTCGGCGGAGCCATCGGCGTCGGCGCCGACACGATGGACAGGGCGGAAGCCCTGATTCGGGCCAAAGTCGATATTCTGGTGGTCGATACGGCTCACGGGCATTCCCAGCGGGTCCTGGATACGGTCAAAAAATTGAGAGCTGAATACCCCGATCAGGAGCTCATTGCCGGTAATATCGGAACCGCAGCCGCAGCCAGAGATCTGATCGATCTCGGCGTCAATGCCCTGAAAGTCGGCGTCGGTCCGGGTTCGATCTGCACCACCCGGGTCGTCACCGGCGCCGGTATCCCTCAGATCACCGCCATCTCCGAAGTCTATAAAATCGCTCGCGACGAAGGGATCCCCATCGTCGCCGACGGAGGAATCAAATTTTCCGGCGATATCACCAAAGCGATCGCCGCCGGAGCAAGCACGGTGATGCTCGGAAACCTGCTCGCCGCGACCGACGAATCCCCCGGAGAAACCGTGATTTTCCAGGGCCGTTCTTATAAAACTTACCGCGGCATGGGATCGCTCGAAGCCATGAGGGAAGGCAGCCGCGACCGGTATTTCCAGGATTCCCCCCTCAGCGAGAGCAAGCTCGTGCCGGAAGGAATCGAAGGCCGCGTCCCTTACAAGGGAAGCACGGCCCGAATCATCCAGATGATGGTCGGAGGCCTAAAAGCGGGGATGGGCTACGCCGGCTGCCGAAACATCGAAGAGCTGCAGAAGAAAGCGCGGTTCATCAAGATTACCTCGGCTGGGCTCAGAGAAAGTCACGTCCACGACGTCGTCATCACCAAAGAAGCGCCGAATTATCATCTCGATTAGAATACCGATTGGCCTTTGTTCATCGATCATCACCCGTTTGTTGCCGTCGGCTCATCCGAGCGACCAGGAGCAGGCGAAGCGTCCCGGCCGAAATAGACATATTCCGATAGAAATAGTATGATAGCAATTCGAAAGGAGCGCGGATGAAAGGGACGAATTCTCCGATTCAACTTAAAGGGGAAGGGGCATGAGATTCCGCCCTGCGACCAAGGGGGCGACTCCCCCCTGGGCCCCTCGACGAGGGGGGCTCCGGGCCAAAGCCCGGAGGATATCGCTTTTTTTCGAGAAGACGGCATGCCGGTTGGAGGACGACCGAAATGAGAAAAAAATTCTGGCGCTGTTTCATCTGCAACGATATCCATTACGGCCTCAAGCCGCCCGAAATCTGCCCCACCTGCCTGGCTAAAAATGCCTACGTGGAAATTTCTTCCAAAGAGGCCGAAACGATCAGCCGCCGGAGCGAAACGACGATGGACCGCGGGGCGTTCCGAAGGGCCATCGAAAAATTCTGCGAAAAGAACGAATTCCAGGTCTGCCCGGACGAAAGCAAAGTCCAGACGCTTTTCGACGGGATTTTTGCCAACGAGGAGAATCACGGGCTCAAATATTGCCCCTGCCGCCTGGTGACGAAAGATTTTGAAGAGGACCTGAAACTTGTCTGCCCCTGCAATTTCATCGCCCATGAAACCTATCAAGGCAAGCCGGACGGTGAATGCTGGTGCGGTCTTTTTATAAGGAGGAGAAAATGAGTCGACTGATCATGTTTCACGCCCGGGAATGTCCCCACTGCAAAGCGATGATGCCCCTTGTCGACCGACTGGAGAAGGAAGAGAAGCTCGTCTTCGAGAGGCTCGAGGTCTGGCACGATGAAAAGAACGCCGACCTGATGAGGTCCTATCGGCCGGATATTGCTCCCAAGTGCGGCGGACAATTGCGAACCCCCACCTTCTTTAACCCGGGGACCAAGGATGTTCTTTGCGGCGAAGTTCCCTACGAGAAGCTCAGGGAGTGGGCCCTCCAGCAGCGCTCGTCATAGCGATTCCCGACAGCCGGTTCAGCGTCGGTCGGCGGGAATTAATTATCTCTTAGATTCCAAGGAGGAATTCCGGTGCTTGAGAACTTCAATCCCCTCAAAGGAGAGATGCTTCAAATCCTCTCTGAAACGGGAGAGGTCAGGCGCGATCTCGAACCTCAGCTCAGCCCCGCTCATCTGAGAAAAATCTACGGTCTGATGGTGACCACAAGGATCGCCGACCTTAAAGCCCTGAAACTTCAGCGCCAGGGGCGGCTGGGAACATTTGCTCCAAGCCTGGGCCACGAAGCCTGCCAGGTCGGATCGGCCTTCTGCCTGAGCAAAGAGGATTGGGTCTTCCCTTATTTCCGGGACCTCGGCACTTATCTGACGCTTGGCTTTCCCCTGAAAAACTTTTTCCTTTACTGGATGGGAAATGAAGAGGCGCTCCGCATCCCCGAAGGTCTGAACATTTTTACGATTTCCATTCCTGTGGGCTCCCATCTTCCCCACGCGGTCGGCTGCGCCCTGGCTTTGAAATACCAGCACCGCCCATCGGCCGTCGTTGCTTATTTCGGCGACGGCGCGACCTCGGAAGGAGATTTCCATGAGGCGCTGAATTTCGCCGGCGTCTTCCGCACGCCGAATGTCTTCATCTGCTTCAATAATCAATATGCGATTTCCACGCCCGTCCGCAGCCAAACAGCCTCCCTCAACATCGCCATGAAAGCCGCGGCTTATGGGTTACAAGGCCTCCTGGTGGACGGCAATGACGTTTTGGCCATGGCTGTCGCCACCCGCGAAGCCCTGAACAAAGCTCGTTCCGGAGGCGGCTCGACGCTCATCGAAGCCCTGACCTATCGGCTGGGAAATCACACCACCTCGGACGACGCTTCCCGCTACCGGACTGAAACCGAGGTCGAAGAATGGCGAAAGAAAGATCCGATCGATCGGTTTAAAGCCTATCTAAAATCGAAAGATCTATGGGACGAGGCTTTTGAGAGTCGCATTCAGCAAGAGGCTGAAGAAGAGACGAACCAGGCGGTGGCCGAGGCAGAAGGGGCACCCCCGCCCGAGCCCGAAGATTTGTTCATCCACACGTTTGCCGGATTGACTCCGGAACTCGAGGACCAACTATCGGCATTGAAGAACCGCGTTCGGGAGGACGAAAGATGATGATCAATATGGTCCAGGCCCTGAACCAGGCCATGCGTCAAGAGATGGAAAGAGACGACCGGGTCATCATCCTCGGGGAAGACGTCGGAGTCGACGGCGGCGTTTTTCGTTTGACGGAGGGGCTGCTCGAACAATTCGGTCGGGAACGAGTGATCGATACGCCCCTGGCAGAATCGGCCATCATTGGAACGTCCATCGGCCTGGCGGTGGCGGGACTCCGGCCGGTGGCCGAGATTCAGTTCATGGGATTCATCTACCTCGCCATGAACCAGATCATCTCTCACGCGGCCCGATTGCGCAACCGCTCCCGGGGACGCTACACCGTGCCCCTCGTCGTGCGAACCCCATACGGAGCCGGCATTCGAGCCCTGGAACACCATTCCGAGAGCACCGAAGCTTTATTCTGCCACATCCCCGGCCTGAAAGTCGTCGTTCCCTCAACTCCCGCCGACGCCAAAGGACTCTTGATCGCTTCCATCCGCGACGAAGACCCGGTGATTTTTCTCGAGCCGACGAAGCTCTATCGCGCCGGGCGGCAGGAAGTTCCCGAAGATCCGTATGAAATTCCCCTGGGAAAAGCAAAAATCACCCGGGAGGGCGAAGACCTGACGATCGTCGCCTGGGGAGCGATGATGCCGATCGTCGAGAGAGCCGCCGAGCAGGTTGAAAAAGAGGGCGTCTTCCCCGAAGTGATCGACCTCAGGACTCTGGCGCCGATGGACCGGGAAACGATTCTTTCCTCGGTCGCCCGGACCGGCCGCCTGCTTATCGTCCATGAGGCGCCGAAGACATGCGGGCTGGGAGCCGAAATCGCGGCCCACGTCTCCGAAAAGGCGATCTTTAGCCTCGAGGCCCCGATCCTTCGAGTGACGGCTCCGGACATCACCGTTCCCCTGGCCAAAGGCGAAGACTATTATTATCCCAACCCCGGGCTTGTCGTTCGGGCGATCAAAAAAATTATGGAGCAATGACCATGGCAAAACAATTCATGTTTCCGGATGTCGGCGAAGGCATCACCGAGGGTGAAATTGTCCGTTGGCTTGTAAAGGAAGGAGACGAAATCAAAGAAGATCAGGTCGTGGTCGAAATCGAGACGGATAAAGCCGTTGTCGAAATGCCCTCGCCCTATAAAGGGACCGTCCTAAAAATCCATTTTCAAGAAAAAGATGTCGTCAAAGTCGGCCAAGTCCTGATCACAATCGGGGAAAAGGGAGAAAGAGCCGAACCTGTTCCGGTCGGGATCGAAACGGCAAAGCCCGGAAAAGAAGCGGGCGAAGCGATCGGGCCGTCGGTCGTGGGCGTTGTCAGAGAAAGCAGAGAAGAAATCCGGGAAATCTTAGCGACGCCGAAAGTCAGGAAGCTCGCCCTGGAGCTCGGCATCGATATCAAGTCCGTGAAAGGGACAGGCGCAGAAGGGCGGATCACGGAAGCCGATGTCCGGGCCGCCAAACAGGCCATGGCGACGCCCGAAGAAGAAAAAAGGCCGGCCATAAAAATCAAGGAGAAATTCGACTTTTACGGCGAGCTGGAGCGAATTCCATTGCGCGGCGTCAGACGGGCCACGGCGAAAAGGATGAGCCAATCGGTATCGACGGCCGCCCAAGTGACCCATGTGGACCAGGCGGAGGCCACCGAACTCGACCGCGTCCGAAAAATCACCAAAGAGCGGGCGACAGAAAAAGGCATCAAAATGACCTATCTTCCTTTCATCATCAAGGCCGTTCTCGCTGCCCTTCAGGCGCATCCCCTTCTCAACGCCGCTCTTTCGACCGAGGAGGAAGAGATCATCGTCAAGAAATACTACAATTTCGGAATTGCGGTGGACGTCCCTGACGGACTCATCGTCCCGGTGGTGAAAGGCGTCGATCAGAAATCGATCTATGAGATCGCCGAGGACATCCAGCATTTAGCCGAGGCCGCCCGGAAGAGGACCGTGGATTTAGCCGACCTCAAGGGGGGAACATTTTCCATCACCAATATCGGGATGATCGGCGGCGAGGCGGCAACGCCGATTCTCAATTATCCCGAGGTGGCTATTCTGGCGACCATGAAGATCAAGGATCGGGCAATCGTCAAAAACGGCGAGATCAGGTCAGTGAAGACGCTTCCCTTGTGTCTCACCTTCGACCACCGCGTGATCGATGGAGCTGAGGCGGCAAGATTTATGAACGACCTCATCGCCAAGCTCGAGGACGCGGCGTTCTTAAACAGCTTGATCTGATCTCCTTTTGGGGATGGAAGTTTTCGCCGATTCAAGAGCGCGTTTGAATTTTCGCCCTATGCCTCAAAACGACTTCACCTCGGCGATCTTATTGTCCGGTCCTAAAATCAGGATCATGGGCATGAAGAAATCGGTCTCCTCCTCGTCTAGGATTCCGTAGGCGACAATAATCAGCTTATCTCCGAGACGCGCCCGGTGGGCGGCGGCTCCATAGACTCCGACCTTCCCGGATCCTCTCTCCCCCTTGATCAGATAGGTTGAAAACCGCTCGCCGTTCGTCACATTATAAATATGGACTTTCTCAAAAGGCAGCATTCCGGCCGCTTCGATCAGCTCTTCATCAAGCAAAAGGCTGCCTTCGTAATCGATGTTCGTCTCGGTCACCCGAGCATGATGGATTTTGGCCTTAAGAAGGATTCTTTTCATCTTCAGCTCCTCTAAGATTCAACTTGGAAGGGGAACCGCTCTCCGTTCCCCCTTTCATATAGGACGATGGATTTTTACCGCTTGTCAAGATTGTGTTATCGATGAGTCTGGTTCGGCCGATAAAAACGGCCAGGGCGACCAGAACATCCCGGTCGATGAGATCGAGCGAGCTGAGGTCACGACAATCGACGATCTCCACATAGTCCTCTCTGGCCAGGGGCTCGCCGGCAATCATTTCCTTGAGCCGCGCGACGATGACCCCGGTCCGCCGCTCACCTTGCCGGTACATCCGCTGCGCCTCGGCCAGCGAGTGGAAAAGGATGAGGGCCGCCCGGCGTTCGTCCTTGCCGAGATAGACATTGCGCGAGCTCATGGCCAAACCGTCCGACTCGCGGACGATCGGCAGTACCCGAAGTTCGAGGTCAAGATTCAGATCTTCGACCATTTTTCGGAGGATGACCGCCTGCTGAGCGTCTTTTTGGCCGAAGAAGGCCACATTCGGCTCGACGATATGGAACAGCTTAAGCACGACGGTCGCCACTCCTTTAAAATGTCCGGGTCGAGAACGGCCGCAAAGAACGTCCTGAAGGCCCTCGACCTCGACCGTGGTCCGGTATCCCGCAGGGTATATTTCGGACGCCTCCGGTTGAAAAACAAAATCGACCCCCTCCCTCTCCAGAAGCCGCCGATCCCTTTCCAGATCCCTCGGATACTCCTTAAAATCCTCCTTCGGGCCGAATTGGAGCGGGTTGACGAAGATGCTGACCACCGAGACGTCGGCGCTCTCCCGGCAGGCCCGGACAAGGCTGAGGTGGCCTTCGTGGAGAAATCCCATTGTCGGGACAAACCCGATCGTGCGGCCTTCCTTCTTCGCCAGACGGACTGCCGCCTTCATCCCACCAATGGTTCGCACAATTTTCATGGCTTCTTCTTCCTGATGATGCGGTAGGAATGACTTTCGTCCGGAAAGATTCCTCTCCTCACCTCGTCGGCATAGCCGGCCACCGCCGCGGCGATCGTTCCCTGGAGGTCGGCATATCTTTTGACGAACTTGGGCTGGTATCCCGCCCCGAGGCCGACAAGATCATGAAAGACGAGGATCTGGCCGTCGCAATAGGGACCGGCGCCGATGCCGATGGTCGGGATCCTGAGTCTTGCTGTAATCCTTTTCCCCAAATCCACCGGGATACACTCCAGAATGACGGCAAAGACCCCAGCCTTTTCCAAGTTCAGCGCGTCGGCCATGATCTGGTCCGCCTCCGTTTTTTCTTTTCCCCTGAGCCGATACCGACCCAGGTGATGAATCGATTGCGGCGTCAGGCCGACGTGTCCCATGACCGGAATTTCCGCCTCGACCATGGCCGCGATGAGTTTCAATCTTTTTTTGGACGCGCCCTCGACCTTGACGCCCTTCGCTCCGGCCTCCTTGAGAAAGCGGGAGGCGTTGGCGATGGTCATTTCCTCGGTCTGATGAAAGGAAAAATAGGGCATGTCGCCGACGACCAATGCCCGCCTCACGCCCCGGACGACCGCCTTGGTGTGATGGATCATTTCGTCCATCGTGACGGGGATCGTGTTTTCATGACCGAGGACGACCATGCCGAGAGAGTCTCCGACGAGGATCAGATCCACCCCCGCTTCATCGAGAATCCTGGCCGTGGGGAAATCATAGGCCGTGAGTGCGACGATTTTATCCCGGCCTTCTTTCTTAGCCAGAAGAGAGGGAATAGTGACGGGTGAAATCGGTTTCGCTTCCATTGGTGTTCCTTTCTCCCCATCTCGCCTGAGCCGCGAGATTGGGGTAAAGTCTCGTTTTTCGTCTCATCTGTTTTTGCGTCCGTCCCTCTGGGAAAAGCTTTGCGGGACATAATAAAGCCGGCCCTTCTTCAACTGTCCGAGCTGGTCGATGACATCCACAATTTCTTCTTCCTTTGTCAGATCGAGATCATCGGCCTTGACGACGAGAAGGGGCGTGGCTTGGTAATTGAAAAAGAAATAATCAAAGGCCTCGACCAGATCGGCCAAATATCTCTCCGAGATATTCCGTTCGGCGGGGTTTCCTTCCCGGGCAATTCTCTTCGCCAGGGTGGGAAAAGAAATCTGAAGGTAGACGGCAACATCTGGACGAGGCACTCTTTCCGCCAGAATGCCGTAAATCCGCTCATAGACGACGAGCTCGTCATCGCCGAGCGTCTGGTAGGCATAAATTTTGTCTTTTTCAAAAAGATAATCGCAGATGACCCGCTCCTCGAAGAGATCCCTCTGAGAAAGCTGGACTTGCTGATGATAGCGGCTGACCAGAAAAACAAGCTGGGCCAGCAGGGCCGCCCCCTCTTTTTCATCGTAGAAATCCTTGAGGTAAGGATTCTCGGTCCGGTCAAGGACGATTCTTCCGCCGATGAACTGTCCGAGGAGCTGGACCAGCTTTCCTTTCTGGCTCTTCGGAACCCCTTCGATGGCGATATGACGAAAAGGGACATCCGTTGCCTTCATCGCGATCGTCCGATCCTCTTGGCCGTCCCTTTCTCCGTCGATGTTGCCGGAATAAGCCCTCCGGCTACTCCTTCTTGGCCTCTTCCGCCGGGATGATGATCCAGGCGATCACGTAGAAAATCAGCATCGGGACGAGGGCTGTGATCAGAGCAATGCCGACAAAGATCAGGCGGACGAGAGAGACGTCAATGTCAAAATAGGCCGCCAGCCCCCCACACACGCCGCCCAACATCTTTCGGGATTGAGAGCGATAAAGCTTTTTCTCCATAGTGTCTCTCCTTTTCCGTCTGAGACTTTATCGGGAAATCGTTTTCTTCCAAAAGAAAAAGCATTCGTTTCGTTTAACTTTTATAGCACACAATCAAGGCGGAGTTCAAGAACGAATCTATGGAAAATCCGTTAGGTTTGGGAACAGACGGGACAGTTTGGATCCTTTTCTACGGAAATAATCTCGAAGGAAAGGCCGGAGCCGTCGTAAATCAGGAGCCGTCCCAAAAGAGAAGGCGGCAAGTCGAGGACCCATTTGACGACTTCTGCCGCCTGAATGACCCCGATCATTCCGGGCGTCCCTCCCCAGATGGGAACCGCCGCAGGCCTAAGGATCTCGGGACGTATCAAGCATGACAGACAGCCGGTTCTGGGGGGATGAAAAAAGGCCGCATACCCCTGCCAGCCGTGAACGGCACCATAAACAAAGGGGATCTGCCGGCGGACGGCTACCCTGTTCAACAAGAAGCGCGCCTCCATGTTGTCCAGCCCGTCGACAAGAACCTGACATTCGGCCGTGATGTCTTCGGCATTCCGAGAATCCAAGAAGACATTGTGCCCGATGACGGAAACGGCCGGGTTGAGAGAAACGATTCGGCGTCCTGCTTCCTCGACCTTAAAGCTCCCGAGAGAAGATTCCGAATAGAGAACTTGCCGGTTGAGGTCGGAGCGTTCCACTCTGTCCCCATCACAGAGGTGAAGTCGACCGATGCCGGCTGCAGCCAGATAGAGAGCGGAAGCGGAACCGAGACCTCCCAGGCCGGCAATGAAAACGGATGTCCGCTTGAGTTTCTCCTGGTCCCAGCCGGAAATAAGCGCTTGACGGCCGTACCGCTCCTTTTCTTCCTCAGAAAGCATCCCTTCCCTTTATCCCCCGGAAACGGGAGGCTGGAGTGTGATGATATCTCCTTCCGAGGGAATGTAGTCGAGCCTCTTCAGCCGGCCGTCCTTGAAGGCGAAGGCGACAAAGGCGGGGTTGAGTCCGATGTCGTCGAGGATTTCCCTCAGGCTCTTGCCCGCTTCCGTTTCCACTCGTCGGGTGTATTCATCGACATCCGGCTGGAGTTTGACCCTCAACTCACCACCGGCCTTGAGATAAATGACCATCTGGCAATCTCTTTTTGAACCCCCGGCTAGAATGCTTTGGGCTTATATTTTTCTCCCCGAACTTTCGGGATTCCGCCGGGAATCGGTTCTCCGAGCAAGCCAAGTTTCTCCAGGTTATCGGCAGCATACTCGATGCCGAGATCCCGGAGAAGTTCCCGGGTGGGGTTTCCATTCTTATCCCAGCCCCGGGCGGCGTAATACTCATCGAGCATCCGGTCGATCTGGGCCAAACTGAGACCCTTCCCCTTCCCCGGTCCGCTCGGGATTTTGTCCTCCCAGGCGCGGGCGGGCGGATAATCATACGTTCGGCCGTGATTTCGCTGCCTCTCGAGATAATGGCACCGATTGAGATTCCAGATCTTCTCGGACGTCCGCAAAACATCTTCGACACCGACTCCCCAGCCGGTGATATGATTGAGCGATTCGACGAGCTCTTCGGGCGTCACGTCGAGCTCGCCCCAGAACAGACGGCAGATACACCAAGTATCGAAGAGAGGTCGGATGTGCTGAAGATAGACAACGATTTTAGCCCGGCCTTCGATGTTTTCTCTCCCCTCAGCCATGTCTACGGTAATCGTCCAGGAGCGGTTGTGATGGGCACCGATGTCGGCCGTCATGTAGGAGAGAAGCATCCCCGGAGCCCAACGGCCGTCGTAGCCGGACATCTCCTGGCCCTTGACCTGCATGGCGAACTTTTCCGAGCCCCGGCCGATCCGGGCCGCCGCCCTTTTCGTGCCCTCGGCAAACCAGGCTCCGATCCCGCGCCTGTAGGCGACGAGATCAAGAAAATGCTCGATGTCATCGAGCGAGCCCCATTTCAGGCTGTGGCCTTCCAGATCCTTTTCCGTGATCAGGCCCCGCTCGAAACACTCCATGGCAAAGGCGATGACGCCGCCTCCGGACATCGAGTCCAAGCCCAGGTTGTCGAGAAGCCAATTGATATAGGCGAGATGATGGATGTCTTTAATCCCGAGGTTGGGACCGCAAAGAGAGCCGGTCTCATACTCGGGTCCTTCCAGATGAACCTCCGGCTTCCCTGGGACGACCGCTTTGGTGAACTTGCCGCAGTTCATCCAGCAGCCGAAGCAGGCCTTGTGGGTGATCAGGCATTTTTCCACCAGCTGATCCCCGTCGATTTTGTCGATATCCTCATAATAAGTCGTTTGAAAATTAAAGGTCGGCATGACGGCGTTCATGTTCGACCACTGCATAAAAAAGGCCGTACCATATTTTTGCCAAGGCTCCATATTGGGATGTTTCTGGGTCCGGAAAATGATCTCCGTCACCTGCTTGCGCAATGAATCGAGGTCCTTGACGTGAAGGGACTTGTTGCCGCGCACGGCGATGGCCTTTAACTTTTTGGACCCCATAACGGCCCCCTGTCCGGTGCGGCCCGCCTGGCGGCCGAAGTCGTGAGTAATGCAGGCGAAGAGAACCCCGTTTTCGCCCGCGGGGCCGATGGTGGCAATCTCAAAATCCTCGCCCAGATCCTCCTTGAGCCGCTTCTCGCAGTCGAGGGACTTCATCCCCCAATATGGCGACGCGTCGCGCAGCTCGACGGTCTCGTTGTCGACAAATAAATACACCGGCCGGGGAGAGATGTCTTCAAAAATGATCATGTCGTAGCCGGCAAACTTCAGCGTCGGGCCGAGATGTCCTCCCATGTTGGAGTCGCCCGGACCGTTAGTCAAGGGCGAAACAGCCCCGAATTCCACCTTGGAGCCTGCGGGAACAAAGCAGCCGCTCATGATCCCGGCATTGAGGAGGAAAAGGTTTTTCGGACCGAGAGGGTCGGCGTCTCGGGGGACCTCATCGTACAGAATCTTGGCCGTAATCCCCCTTCCTCCATGCCAGTCCCGGTAGAGATCCTCATCCGTAGGGAAGCGCCGAATTTCGCCCGTCGCCAGGTTGATCCGCAGCGTCGTTCCAGCCAGGCCGTTCGACATCTCACACCTCCCCAGCTTCTGCCGGAGTTTCTTTCTCCCACTTCACCAACGCTCCGGTGTTGCAAAGCTCCGTGCAGAGCAGGCAGAAGTCGCAGATAATGACAAAATCATAATCAGGATGCTGGAAAACGACACCGACGGGACAGGCGCCGACGCATTCGCCGCAATTCGTGCACTTAGCCTTGTCCACCACATAAGCGCCAGAAGCGAGACGCGAGATCGCTCCTTCCGGACAGACGGCTTCGCACTTCCCGCATTGGGTGCAGACAAACGGCCGGAATTTTCCCGGATCCGGGAACTTAGCTTCGATCCGAAGAGCCGCCTTCTTAGGATTGATCTCGCCGAAATGCTCGATGGCGCAAATTTGGAGACAAAGGCGGCAGCCGGTGCATTTGTCCCTGTTCACTTTGATTCGCATAGGAAATTCCTCATCCGATCAAGCGACCGAGCGTCCATAGAACCACCACTCCAGCTGAAGCTCCGAAGGGCGACCAAAGCGAGGCTGTGCTCAGGATTGGCCGAAACAAAGAGCCGAGCCTGAAACCCAGAGGGACAAGCACCGCCGACGCGGCGGCAGCCAGGCTGCCGTCCACAAAAATGTGATGGAGGACTTTCCTGGTCCCGCCTTCAGTCCAGAATTGGTAACGGACGATATAAGTGATAATCAAGGCAAACAAGGCATATCCTGCATAGGCGCCCAGGAAGCCAGCGGCGGTCTGACGGAGGGTCGAATTTTTCTTCTCTTTTTTCATTATCCAACTCGCTGCCATATCGAATCCGACCCCCAAAAGAAAAATGGCCAAGAGATGGCAAAAAAACGGCGGGGCGTTGACCAGCCGGAAAATCGCCGCTACCCCGGCAATCAGAGTGGATGTCCCGGGCTTGTGGATGACTGACCTGGCCGCAGCCAGGATGAAAAACCCCCAGGCCGCGAGCCAGACAGAGGCAAAGAGCATATCGTTTCGGAAGAGGATCTCGCCGCTTGCCAGTTCGTTGATTCCCCAGAGAGAGCCGAAAAATAGCATCCAAAGCAGGGTCGAACATCGCTTCATCGTCTTTTCCTCCTCCAGTTTTGATCAAGCCTCCGGCCGGGCATCTCAGCTCGGCTTTCCTCGACCGGCTTCAACGCCTATTTCTCCGCCAGAAAAGGATACCTGTAGTCCCGGGGCGGATTCAGATTTTCTTTGATTGACCTGGCTGATGTCCAGCGCAGGAGATTGAGGTATGAGCCGGCTTTGTCGTTTGTCCCCGAGGCTCTTCCGCCGCCGAAGGGTTGTTGACCGACCACAGCCCCGGTCGGCTTGTCGTTAATGTAAAAATTTCCCGCCGCATGACGAAGGACCGCCGAAGCTTCGATGACGGCCTTCCTGTCGGCGGCGATGATGCTTCCGGTCAGGCCGTAAACCGATGTTTCGTCGCAGAGCTCCAGGGTCCGTCGGAACTCCGTCTCCGGATAGACAAAAACGGTCAGCACCGGGCCGAAAATTTCTTCCTCCATCAGCTTGAACTTGGGATCGGTCGTTTGAATCACGGTCGGCTCGATAAAATAGCCTTTTGAATCATCGTGGCCGCCCCCGCAGATAAACTTGGCTTGGGTCGATTTTTTCGCGTACTCCAGATAAGAAACGATGTTGGCGAAGGCCGGAGCATCGATCACCGCACCCATGAAGTTTGAGAAATCGGTGACATCCCCCATTTTGATCGTCTTCACCTCGTCCGCCAGCTTCTCTTTGACTGCGGGCCAGAGATTGTCGGGAATGTAAGCCCGACTCGCGGCCGAGCACTTCTGCCCTTGGTATTCGAAAGCGCCGCGGATCAGGGCGGTGACGACGATATCCGGGTCGGCAGAGGCATGGACGAAGACAAAATCCTTGCCGCCCGTCTCGCCGACGATGCGGGGATACGTCCGATATTTACCGATGTTGGCACCGATGGTCTTCCACATCCCATGGAAAACGCTCGTACTGCCGGTGAAATGGACGCCCGCCAGGCCCGGCTGTTCAAGGACAGGATCACCGACATAGCGGCCCGAGCCGGGGATAAAATTAATGACACCGTCGGGAAGTCCAGCTTCTTTCCATAGTTTCGTTAAAAAGTAGGCCGAAAACACGGCCGAAGAAGCCGGCTTCCAGAGGACGGTGTTCCCCATCATCGCCGGCGAAGTGGGCAGATTTCCGGCAATAGCGGTAAAGTTAAAAGGCGTTACGGCAAAGACAAAACCCTCGAGCGCTCTGTATTCGATATAATTCCAGGTCGCGGGCAAGGACTCGGGCTGTTCGCCGTAAATCCGGGTCATATAGTAGGGATTAAAACGGTAGAAATCGATGAGCTCGCAGGCCGAGTCGATTTCCGCCTGGTGAACCGTCTTGGATTGGCCGAGCATCGTCGCAGCATTGAGAAGGAACCGGTATTTCGTGGCCAAGAGCTCGGCTGCTCGAAGAAAAATCGCCGCTCGAGACATCCAGTCCATCTCTGACCAGTCCTTCCAGGCCGCTTCGGCGGCGGCCACGGCCATCTGGACCTCTCCGGCCCGGGCTTTATGATAGCGGGCCAGCAGGTGCCGGTGGTCATGGGGTGGACGGCAGTCTCCCAGGTCGCCCGTCCGGACTTCTTTTCCCCCGATAACAAGAGGGATTTCAATTTCTTGGCCGAGCATCGCGGCGAGTTCTTCTTTGATGGCTTTGCGCTCCGGCGTTCCTGGAGCATAGCTCAAGACAGGCTCATTTTTCGGCTCCGGAATCCTGGTCAGGGCATTGATCATGAAGACCTCCTGCTCAAAGCGAAAAGTGAACTTCGCCGGCTCCTCTTCATCCAGGACGGACCGGCGAGAAGACATTATACCTGCTTCGGCAGGCCTTCTCAAGAAAGAAAATGGTGCCGAGAAGGCGCGGCAGATTTCAATGATTAAGGATCAAAATACTCGGAACTATCGGGTCCAAAGAGAGGACAAACGGCCGAGAGACGGCGGGAAGATTTTCGGCTAAAGACCCAGATCGGAATCGATCCCCTGCATCGCCCGAAGGCAAATCGAAATAAATTCGTCCAGGCTCAGCCCGAGGTTCCGGCACTCCTCGATCTCCTCCCTTTTGGCGCCCCGGGCAAAACTCTTTTCCCGATAGCGCCGTTTGACGAACTCCTGGTCGATCGCCTTTAGCTTCTTTTCCGGGTGCATCAGTGTGGCGGCGATAATCAACCCGGTCAAAGGGTCGACAGAAAAAATTGCCCAGTCCATCGGACTCTCGCAGGGGACTTTGGCGGCGTGAGCGCGGATCGCATGGAGTATTTCCGACGAGATCCCTTTCTCTTCCAGGATTCTGACCGTTTCCGTCGTATGGAGCTCGGGGCTTTTCTCCGTTACTTCATAGTCGAGGTCATGGAGAATTCCCGCCAGACCCCAAGTCTCTGGTTCGTGTCCCAGCTTATCGGCCAGGGCTTTCATGCAAGCCTCGACGGCCAGACAGTGTTTGACCAGGTTCTTGTTCCGCAGGTGGGTCTTCAGAAGCTCCAGGGCTTCATCTCTTTTCATTCGTTCATCTCCTTTCCTGAGATCGATCGCGATTCATGAATTCCTTTCGACGATTTCAAAGGGGATCTCGGCATTCCGGGTCTGACGTCCGTCGCTCACCCGGACTTCAATCCGAAAGATTCCCGGTTTCTCCGGATACCAGAGCCAAGAATTCTTCTCTGATTCCTTTTGGACGACCTTGCCGTTTTCGTCCGGGCTGTGAAGGACAAATTCAAAGCGGGGGCTCTTGAAACCAATGGCGGCAACCATGAAGCTGATCTCGGTTCCGACTGGCTGGGGAGAGACCAAAGACGCGGTCAATTCCGCTCGGACTTCTTTCTCCAGAAAAACAAGAGAACCCCTTCCCTGGGCAAAGTCGTGGAGATTGATCAACAGGTAGGGATCGAGCCAGAGAGGATTGGATTGGATTTCTTCGCCTGCATCATAGCGCCCGATTTCAGCCCCGGTCTCGCCGTCATAGCAAGCGAGCAGAGAAGACCGGCTGGCGACAACAATCTTCTTGTCGTCGAATTCGAGTTCGTAGGCGCTTCGCCCTGGGATGATCCTCCACCAATCGATATTGCCGCTTTTTTTGGCCAAGGCATAAAGGACATTGTTCGAGGCAATGAAAATGACTCGCTTTCCGACAGGCCGCGGAGGGACCACGACTTTTCCGCCGATCCGGACGCGCCATTCCCTCTCTAAATCCGTCACACGCAAGCTATAGAAATATTTTTCTTCGCTGCCGAAATAGATCAGGCCTTCGTCGACAAGCGGCGGGACGCGAATTCGTCCCAGAACATCGGATTTCCTCAGGACTCGGCCTTCCAAATTGAGAGCGTAAAGCCTGCCCTCACTGCCGGCGACAAGAATCACCCGTCCGGTAAAGACCGGCGGCGTCTCCAGCGGCCCCGCTGTTTTGAACAGCCTGACAAGGCTCTGAGCTTCTCTGTCGAAGGCCAGAAGATTTCCGTCTTCCGTCCCGAAATAAACACGGCCTTGATGCCAGACGAGCGGGCTGGCGATCGGCTCGTCCACGTCGGCTTTGATAAGAAGGCGACCCTCGAGGTCGAGTCCATAGAGAGTGTTCGACTGGTCCCGAATCCAGATTTGATCCGGGCTGAGGACCGGCGCGCAGCCGAAGGGCACGGGCGCGGCAAACTGCCAGAGGACGGATTTCCCTTCTTTATCCAGACAATAAAGAACGCCCTTGTCGGTAGCCAGGTAGATTTTTCCCTCTCCGGATCGTACAGAAGGGATAATTCTCCCTTCATAGGAAACCCGGAGAGCCTCGGTCAGCGGGAACTCCACACCTGAAGGAGTCCCGGGAATTTTGGCGGTAAAAAGAGAGCAGGAAAACAGAAGAAAACTCAACACCGGCCAGAGCGCCGCCTTCAAACCATGTCGCATTGCTGCGCCCCATGATATCATTTTGTCCCCGGCGCCTCAATGGAAATCGACGGCCTTTACAGAGAAAAAATAAGTTGTTATCATCCCCTTGAAAACGAGCTATGGTCAACTATATTCTGCTCTATAAAATCCGCAAGCGGGTAAAAAAAATCCTCAAGGACAAAATCGCCGCCGACGAGCTGGCGACGACGAAGACTTCCTGCCTCGGATGTCTGGCCGATGACATCAGCTGGGAAATTTATTATTTGCTCAAGGAAAAAGAAGAAGAAAGCTGATTGATGGGCGGAGAGATTATTTTTTCTTTTCTTCCTTGAAGAAAGGGCTTTCCATGGGAGCTTCTTTTTCTTTAACAACCGTCTTTTCCGAGCGGATCTTTTCTTTGATTCTCTGCCACCACTCGATCCGTTTTTTGATCTCCTTCTCTAAACCCATCTCTCCGGGGAAATAGTATCTCTTCCCCCTCAATCTCTCCGGGAAGGTTTCCATGTCCGTGGTCGAAAAGGCGAAGTCGTGGGCATAGGCGTAGTCTTTGCCATAGCCGATCTCCTTCATCAACCCGGTGACGGGATTCCGGATTTGCATAGGAACGGGCTCCTGCGGGCTGACCTCGACATCTTTCATGGCCTTATTGAAAGCCGCGTAAGCCCGGTTGCTCTTGGGCGCAGAAGCAAGATAGATGACTGCCTCGGCCAGGGCAAGCTCCCCTTCCGGTGAGCCCAGAAAATCATAGGCTTCCTTGGCTTGAAGGGCGACCGAAAGAGCCTGCGGATCGGCCAGGCCGATATCCTCGGAGGCAAACCGAACCAGGCGGCGGGCGATATAAAGAGGATCCTCGCCCGAATAAACCATCCGCGCCAGCCAGTAGAGAGAGGCATCGACATCGCTGTTTCGGAGGCTTTTGTGAAGGGCGGAAATCAGGTTGAAGTGCTCTTCCCCGCTTTTGTCATAGAGAAGAATCCGCTTCTGCAGTGCTTCCTGGACCTCCTCGAGGCCGATGCGGCCGCTCTTTGCCAGGCTGGCGGCAATCTCCAGGGTGTTGAGGACCCGCCGGGCGTCGCCGTTGGCCTGGTCGATCATCAGTCGCCGGGCTTGATCATCGAGCTCCAGTCTCAATTTTCCCAGCCCTCGCGCCTCATCGGTCAGAGCTTCCTCGACGATCCGGGAGAGAGCGTCTTCCCCCAGGGGATGAAGGACGAGAACCTTAGTCCTTGAGAGCAAGGGGGAGATGATTTCGAAGGACGGATTTTCGGTCGTCGAGCCGAACAGAATAATATCTCCTTTCTCGACATAAGGAAGAAACGCACCCTGTTGAGCCTTGTTGAAACGATGGATCTCGTCGATAAAAATAATACTCGGCTTGCCGTACATCTTTTTATGGTTCTCCGCTTTGACCATGACGTCCTTGACGTCCTTGATCCCCGAGAGGACGGCCGAAAAAAACAGGCACGGGAGGTCAAAATGGCGCGCCAGCATCATGGCCAGCGTCGTCTTTCCCGAACCGGGTGGGCCCCAGAAGATGAGCGAAACCAGGCGTCCGGAATCGATGAGTTGGCTGAGGATTTTTCCCGGCCCGAGAAGGTGCTCCTGGCCGTAAAAATGGCTAAAAGAATCCGGCCGCATCCGCTCTGCGAGCGGGGTGAGTGAATTCGACGCGGCCATTGGATCTTTGATTCATTATAGCAGAGCCGGCCAGGAAAAATCAGCCTGAAAGATCGGTCTCCTCTTTTTCATGATTCATTACCCAGAAGTCCAAATTTTCAAAGACTGTCCGAAATCATACGGCCTTGACGCCTTCCATGAGTCATGCTATCGTTAGGACGATTTCGGAGGCAACCGATTAGCGTTTTGGGCAAAGGCGGATGAAAAGCGAAAAGGACCAAGGGAAGCTTTTCTACCGATTGGATGAAGTCAGCCGGATTGCGAAGCTCGAGCCGAAAGTCATTGAAAAATGGGAAAAAGAATTCCCCTTTCTCAATGCCGGTCAAACAGCGGCGGGACAGAAGTTTTTCCGCCCCAAGGATCTGGAAATCATCCTCCGACTGAAAGAGTTGCTGATCAAGGAAGGCTTGACCCTGGCCGGGGCAAAAC
>Ga0136652_1000233_pt1 | contig 28656 bp, 31 predicted proteins | sample ConPoolayeEmetaG_FD_94864 | JGI IMG/M metagenome (GOLD analysis project Ga0136652, IMG submission 94864) | Hot spring microbial mat communities from California, USA to study Microbial Dark Matter (Phase II) - Cone Pool mat layer E metaG... ...
ATATAATTCTTCTTCCTTACAAGTTCCATCTATTAATTTTTGGATTAAATCATTAAATTTTTGGGGTTCTACTTCTATCTTATCCTTCTTAGTTATATATTTTGCCCATTTATAAAGTGCTGTTATCATAACCCTTTACCAAAGTATTATATCTTAAAATTACTCATCTCCACACCTCCACACAGCCAAAACCAAGGGAGTTTTTTGCTCCGAGACCTGCTTCAAAGGCTATATTAAAAAGCTCCTCAGGCAGATTAAGTTCGAACACTCCGTCCCATCCTTTTATTACTGTTTTTTTATAAATCACAATTCGCTGATCTCTTGAGCTGACTTTGTAAGGCTTGATAGAGCCTGAAAATACTGTAGAGCCTGCCCATGTTCTTAGCTTTCGCTGCAGGTTTTTAATTAATAAATCTTCAAACTCATTTTCAAAGGGACTGTAATAGTAGGTTTTCTTCTTCCCATCTGCTTTTTCAAGGGTGCTGTAAACTGTTATCGGAGAGAGAGTTCTTACATAGATTTTTTCCTGATACTGAGGCAATCCTTCTACCTCAACGGATGATAAAACTAAATCTTCACTTCCCAGTCTTAATCTGTGAGTTTTCATTAAGTTCATTGCAAAGGATTGTATAAAATCTTGAATAGGTGATGATACAATAAGTTTTACAGTTCCGTAGAGATTAATCCTACCATCCCTGACATATGCTTTTTCTTCTGGAATAAGTCTTGAAAAAGTGAAAAATTTAAGTTTTCTCTCTGTCTCAGGGTCTTTAAATCCCTGTTCATGGATTTTCTCTGAAAGCCAGCTGTCAAGATGCCGATAAATAAATCCCTGAATGATTTCATTGTAATGGCATGGAAGGGTAATGAGGGGTTTATTAGGATGATTAAATTTTAGTTTAAGCCTCATTTTTGATTTCTTTTACATTAATAATTAATATTATTATTTTTAAAAGCCTCTGCCCAATCCCTAATTTTCTATGTGATTCTCGATACCCATACGAATTCCTGAAACACAGGGATAAGTAGTCTATTTCACGAGTTAGATTTGACATTTTTGCAACCACTATTAATGCCCCCTTCAACTGCTCCACCTGTGGCAGGAAGGATTTTTATTTCTTTACCAAAAAGGTCTAATAGTGATGAAATTTGAGATAAAGGATTAGGCATCTTTATTGTCTTTTTTTGAAAAGAATTTACATAACTTTACTTTCATTTTTCTTCCAAAAAGTTCTTTTTATAACAAATTTTTTAAAATTTTAATATAAAATACAAAAAAAGCAATGTGATTATCAATAGAATCTCCTGCATTTATACTTTCATCCTGAGCTGGATTAAAGAAATTATTTGATCTGTTTTTTTAAATTTCATTAAGAAAATTAACAGCAGTAGGCCTTATCATCTCTGAAGCCATTCTGAACCCTCCTATAAACATTGGCAGAATTACTCCATCAGCACCTGCATTTTTTATTTTTTAACGGAGCCCATCTTCATTGGCTTTTGAAATAATTCTTATCTCAAACCCTTGAAATCCAATCGGGGCGAGTGGATTTGAACCACCGACCCCCTGCTCCCAAGGCAGGTGCGCTATCCAGTCTGCGCTACGCCCCGATATTGTTTAACTTAATAAAAACCATTGAAAAAAGTCAAATTGTTAACAATGTTAAAAATTTAGTAATATATATTCAGTAAAACTTATATGGGGGTGTATTATGGTAGAAAATATCAAATGGCTTGGACATGACACTTTTAAAATCACTGGCGAAAAAGTTATATATACCGACCCTTTTCAGATCAAAAATCCTGACGAGGCAGACATCATTCTTATTACCCATGAACATTATGATCATTTCAGCCCTGAAGATATTAAAAAACTTTTAGGGCCTCAAACTGTTGTGGTTTTAACTCCTGATTGCTCAGGGAAAATTAAAGCAAAAGAAGTTATTGTCAAACCCGGAGATAAAATCAATGTGGAAGGTATAGAAATAGAAGCTGTACCATCATACAACACAAACAAAAAATTTCACCCAAAGGAAAATGGATGGGTGGGATATATTTTCAAAGTGATGGGCAAAAGAATATATCTTGCAGGAGATACAGATTATATTCCAGAGATGAAAACTTTTAAAGATATTGATATTGCTTTACTACCAGTTTCAGGAACTTATGTTATGACTGCTGAAGAAGCTGTCCAGGCTGCACTTGATATAAAACCAAAAATCGCAATTCCTATGCATTACGGAAGTATTGTTGGTTCTGAAAAGGATGCCCAGTACTTTGCAGAAAAACTGAAAGGTAAAATAAATGTGGTAATTCTTAAACCTGAGAGGTAAAAAATGGAATTCACAACTGAAGAATTAAAAAAGATACTGTCTTCAAAAACAGTTGAAATTGGTAAGGAAATATTAATTTATGATGAAGTAGAATCAACAAACAGCATCGCAAATGAGCTTTTAAAAAAAGGATATCCATCAGGAACTGTTGTGATAGCAGATAGACAAACAAAAGGAAAAGGAAGACTTGGCAGGACATGGATTTCACCTGCAGGAAAAAACCTTTACATGAGCGTGGCTATAAAGCCAACTATACCACCAAAGTTTGCTACTCTTCTTACTCTTACCTCTGCTGTAGCGTGCACAACTGCCCTCAGAAGGCTAACAGATATTCCTGTATTAATTAAATGGCCAAACGACATGCTCATTGAGGACAAAAAAGTTGGAGGTATCCTTACAGAGGTAAAAATTGAAGGAGAAAGAATAAAATCTGCAGTTGTTGGCATAGGAATCAATGTAAACATGACTGAAAATGATATTCCTGAAGAGATTAAAGAAATCGCCACATCTTTAAAAATATACAAAGGAGAAGACTATTCAAGAAGTCTTGTCGCACTTGAAATAATCAAAGAATTTGATAGATGGTATCAGCTTCTTGAAAAAAGACAGAGAAAAACAATTATTGACAGATGGATGCAGTTAAGTGGAACTATGGGAAGGCAGGTTAAGATTATTTTGACAGATAAAGAACTTAGAGGCACTGCAGAAGCAATAGATGAAGAAGGCAGGTTAATTGTCAAGTTAAGTGATGGAACATATGAAAAAATCTGTGCGGGTGATGTTACCTTACTTAGAGCAAAATAATGTTACTCTGTATAAAAATTGGAAATTCCACAATAAATCTTGCTTTTTTTCAGAATCCTGATGCTCCTAATTTTACATTATCTTCATTTGAAACAAAAGAGGTTTTAAAATGTAAAAACAAGCTTAAAAATCTATCTCTCAAAAATGAAATGGACTGCATAGTATGCTCTGTTGTCCCAGAAGTTGCAAATGAATTTTCAGCAATACTTGAAAGCCTCTGTAAAAAAATTATTTTTTTGAACTACAAAACTTATACTGGATTAACGCTAAAACTTTATCATCCGGAAACCTTTGGAGTTGACAGACTTGCATGTGCTGTTGCTGCTTATGAAAATTTCAGGGATAATCTTGCAGTTATTGATGCAGGAACAGCTACTACAATCACCGTGGTTACAAAAAAAGGAGAAATCATTGGCGGCTCAATAATGCCCGGTATTAATACAATGAATATTGCTTTATCTGAAAAGACAGCCTGTTTACCTGTTGTAGATATAAATAAAACCGTGGTTGCTCTCGGAAAAGATACCCATTCAGCAATCCTCAGCGGTATAGTTCTTGGAACAGCCCGCGGTATTGAGGGAATACTACAAGAAATTGAAAAAGAAATAAATCTAAGACTTATCACTGTTTTAACTGGTGGATATTCTGAGCTATTGTCGAAATATATGAAGAGAAAATATTTTATAAATAAACATCTTGTAATTGAAGGAATGAGATTGGTATACTTAAAAAACATAAAAAATTAGGAGGTTGTTATGAAGTTTCAAAAAATTCTTTTACCAACAGATTTTTCAGATGAGTCATTGCATGCTCTTTCCTATGCAGTTGACCTTGCAAAGTTATTTAATGCAAAACTGTATTTACTTCATGTTATTTATGATATTGAAAAGGCATCAAATCTCCACATTCCTCATCCTTCTCTGACCGAGCTTTATAAAGATCTTGAGGCACACGCTAAGAAAAATCTTGAATCTTTTGGTATTGAACAGAGAGAGGATCTAAAAAATATTGAGACAGTGGTTAAAAAAGGAATTCCTTATGAAGAAATTATAAAATTTGCAAAGGAAAATGATCTGGATCTGATAATTATAGGAACTCTGCCAAGAAGTGGAGTTGAAAGATTTTTTGTTGGTAGCACAACACAAAGAGTTATAAGAAATGCACCGTGTCCTGTTCTGGTTGTTACTAAAAAACAGTAAGGATGCAGTGTGAAGTTTTAGTTGTTGGTGGTGGACCAGCTGGTAGCACCGCTGCAAGGCTTCTTGCAAAGGAAGGCATAGATACAGTATTAATTGAAAAAAACTTATATTTTAATAAACCCTGCGGAGGAGGAATTCCATCTGCAGGGCTTAAAGATTTTGATCTTCTCAATGAAATCCAAATTCCGTTTAACAGGATTAAAAAAGTTAAAATATTTCCTCCTTTTTCAGAACCTATAGAGGTGGAATTAAAACCTGATGAGATTTTTATTTTTAGTCGCTCTTTGTTAGACCCTTTTTTGAGAGGTCTTGCTGAAAAAAAAGGAGTAAAACTTATTGAAGCTGAGTTAATAAATATAGAAAACTACAATAAAAAATACCGAGCTCTGATAAGAAAAAGGTCTAACGAGACAGAAAAAATTACATGCAGATATATTATCGCTGCTGATGGGGTTAATTCCAGAGTTTGTAAGATAACAGGAGTTTCAAGACCTGATTATTTCTGGACAGTAAGCCTCCATGTTCCAGAAAATATGTCTGAAAACAGGGATACATGCGAGTTCTGGTTCGGAAGCTCTCATGCTTCATTTTTTTATTCATGGGTTTTCCCTGCAGTAGATTATCTATCAGTAGGAACAGGTGCAGAGGATGTATGTAAGTTAAAAAACTTTATTCAAAACTTTCTTAAAAAGAGATTTGATGAAAAAATAAACACTGATAACTTTAAATTAAGGGCTTATAAAATTCCGAGATGGAGAAGAAAAAGATTTTATAAAGAAAATATTTTATTCTGTGGTGATGCTTTGGGAACAGTAATGCCTGTATCATTTGAGGGAATATACTATGCTATGAAATCTGCTCAGTTTGCAGTAGAGGCTATAAAACAGAGAAATCTCAAACTTTATGAGAAATTATGGAATGAAAAATTTCTTAATCAATTTATCATGATGAAAAAATTTCAGGATTTCATGTTTGGCAGTGATAAAAAAATGGATAGATGGTTAAATGTACACAGAGACAACTCTGTACAGGAACTTGCAATGGCTCTGTGGCTGAGAAAAAAACACGGTGGAGAGCTTATCCCTCTTTATTTAAAGGCATTTGCAGGCATTATTTCAAGAATCGCCATCTTTAAGCTAAAATAAAATTGTGAAAAGGGCTTTAATTTACTCCTGCATTTTTCATATTCTGTTATTTTTGATCAGTATCATTATTGAGCAGTTTAATACTGAAAAGATATCAAAAGAGCCTGTATCTGTTATAATTGTTCCATTAGCTCAAAAGTTACCTGAACTAACTCCACCTGAAACAACTCCACATAGAAGTCTTGGAAGGCTTCCTCCTATAAAAGATTCAAAACAGCCAAAATATTTGTCAGCTATTCCAAAGGGAAATCAAAGTTATGCAAATACAGAAAAACAATATGAAAATGTAAAGAAACAAAATGAGCAAAATGAAACAACCGCAGAATCCCCAAAATCAATAAAAGATTTTTCAAAAACTTATCAAAAACAGAATCCTGACATTTTTGACAGAGATGTTATCGCAAGATTATCAAAAAAAACTGAAAAACCTGAGGAACTCCAGACATCAAGGGGATTGACCTTTTCTGCAAAAGAATTCAATGATTGGGGATACCTTGAAAGACTCAAAGAAAAAATAGAAAGAGTCTGGCAGTATCCTCCACAGGCTGCAATGCGGGGCATATATGGTGATCTTTACATAAAATTCACAATTGATAAAAAAGGCAGACTCATTTCAATAGAACTTTTAAGAACCTCCGGTTACAGAATGCTTGATGATGCAGCAATGCAGGCTCTCAGGGATGCACAGCCTTTCTGGCCACTGCCTGATGAATGGCAAAAAGACAGTCTAACAGTAACAGGACACTTTATTTATACACTGCGCGGGTTTTATCTGAGGTAGTGTCAGAAAAAGGAATTCTTGGAGCATCAAGCCAGAATCGCTCCAGATCATAGTAACGCCTTGTTTCTTCAAGAAATACATGGACAATTACATCTCCATAATCCATCAAAACCCAGTGAGCATAAAGAAATCCCTCTATTCCGTATGGAGTAAAGCCTTCTGAATCCATCCTGTCTTCCACATACTCGGTTAAAGCCTTAACCTGTGTCGTGTTTTCAGCTGAGCAGATAACAAAATAGTCTGTAATTATGGTAAGCTCTTTGAGCTCAAGAATTTTTATGTCCTGTGCCTTTTTATCATGCAGAAGATTTGCTATTTTTAAAGCCTTTTCCTTTGATGTCATTATTTAATTAATTATATCACAATTTTATTTTTCCAAGCTTTACCTGAAGCAAAAAATTTACCAGAGCAAGTGAAACAATTGATGCGGTCTCAGCCCTTAAAATTCTTTTACCAAGAGAAACAATCTTCATCCCTCTTTTTTCTGCAAGCTGAACCTCCTTCGGGCTAAATCCTCCTTCAGGTCCGATAAATAAAAATATGGGGCTGTCAGGAGTTAATTCCAAAACTGCCCGCATCAGGGAAGCTTCTGAATTTTCCCAAAAAAGAATACCATTTTCTACCTGCTTTATCAAATCAGAAAAATTAACTATTTCATTTATTTCAGGAACAGTAATACCTCCTGACTGCTCTGTGGCTTCTTTGGCAATTTTTTTCCATCTTTCAATTTTACGGGTATGTTTTATTATGCACCTTTCACTTACAAAGGGAATTATTTTTTTTACCCCTATCTCTGTTGTTTTCTGAATTACCATTTCCATCCTCCCACCTTTAAGAAGCCCCTGACAGAGAAATATTGAAAAAATATCCTCTTGATAACGCTTTTCTTCATAAAGAATCTCAAGTGTCTTTTTATCAATTACTCTTGCTCTGTAAATTTTTCCTTTACCATCTATAACAGAAAGAGTATCTCCTGCAGAGTATCTCAAAACTTTGAAAAGATATTTTCTATCCTCGGCTGAAAGAGTTATTAAAGTAGAGGGAAAAATTTCAGCATATTGAATACATAGCCTCCTATCACTCATTGATTAAAAAATAATTTCTGTTCCAACTCCCTTTTTAGTAAATATTTCAAGAATCAAACTGTGAGCAATCCTACCATCTATTATGTGTGTCTTTCTTACACCTCCCTTAAGTGCATTGATACAGGAATAAACTTTTGGAATCATGCCGCCAGTTATAACATCTTCCTCTATCAATTTCAAAGCCTCATCAATATTGAGAGTTGACGGCAGGCTGCCATCCTCTGCTATTATTCCCTTTACATCTGTCAAAATTATTAATTTTTCAGCTTTTAAAGCTACCGCAATTGCTGAGGCAACTGTATCAGCATTTATATTATAAGTCTGACCTTTTTCATCAAAACCCACAGGAGCCACAACTGGAATAAATCCTTTATCCTGCAGCCCTTCAAGCACCTGAGCACACACTTCCTTAATTTCTCCCACAAATCCTATATCAATTTCCTCATTGTTAATTTTTATATATTTTTTTTCTGTCTTTAATAAGTTAGCATCTTTTCCTGTAAGTCCAACAGCCTTCCCTCCATGTGAGTTTATCAATTGAACAATTTCCTTATTTATTAAACCTCCAAGAATCATCTCAACGATCTCTACAGTCTCTTTATCAGTAACCCTGTAACCATGAATAAATTGCGGCTCTTTACCAATTTTTTTCATAAATTCTGTAATCTTTGGACCTCCTCCATGAACAACTACAGGCTTTATACCTATAAAACTGAGTAAAACAATATCCTGAGCAAAAGTCTCTTTGAGCATTGCATCTTTCTGTGCTGCTCCACCGTATTTTATAACAAATGTCTTCCCGTAAAACTTCCTTATATAAGGAAGGGCTTCAACAAGTATATTTGCTTTTTCAAATAATGCCTCCTCACTCACTTCTTTCATTGTCTGCTCCTTCTTAAAAATTCTTCTATATCAAATTCATTACTTACCACTTCCTTTGCTTTCATTGCCTTGTCCTTTTCTCTTATAACTGCCTTTCCCATTAGTTTTTCCATTCTATCCACAGCTGTAAATGTGTCAACAGGAGTAACAATAATTGGAATACCTCTTGCCCGTGCAATTCCTGCAACTGTTTCATTAACATGCATTCCACCTGTTAGTATCAGACACTTTGTTGATGTTTCCATTGCTACTATCTGGATGTCTGTTCTATGAATACCTGTAATTACAGCTTTATTTGGAATTCTTAAGAAAAATGACAGTGCCGATTCAGGATCCATTGCTCCAATAGAAAGATTCTCAACAAACTCATCAAGTTTATCCTCACAGCATACCAGTCCACCATTCACCGCTTCCATAAGCCTTCTTACTGTAACTGCCTCAAGAAACTTATCCTTTTTGAAGACTCCTAAAACCTTTATACCTTTTCCTTCAATAAATGGGACAACCTTTTCTTTAACATGATGAAACTGCTCAGGAGGAACTTTATTTATAACTGCACCAATAAATTTATCACCGCTTATTTTTCTTATGCCAAATATATCATCCATGGCAAGTTCACTATCCCAGTGCTGAATTGATATAACTTTCCCACCTGTCTCATTTACAAGACTAAATGCATCAATACCGAATGTTAAACCCTCAAATACATTGTTTGGACCGACAACCAAAACAAAATCTTTATTTCCCTGTTTTGAAAAGGAAGCAATAACCTTCTCCTTTATCTTCAAATCCGTTCCTTCAAGAAGCCTGTACTGTGTCTCATATGTAAAAACGAATGGAGATATCACACTTAATGGTTCTTCAAGCCCGAGCATTTCTTTTATAAAAACTGCTTCTTCATCAAATATTTCCTCACCTTTTTTAAAGGGAATTCTTCCAAGAGGTCTTATATAACCAACTTTGTAACCTCTGTCTTTAAGTGTGAGTGCCAGCCCCAGAGCAAAAAAGTTTTTTCCTGTAAATGCACGATTTGATATTATAAAAACTGGAATCATTTTTTTCCTCCATGCTTTTAATGCTATATTATTATCCTGGCATCAAGTCCAATGCCTCCATTATACATGACCACATAAGGATTAACATCTATCTCTTTAATAATAGGAAAATCACAAACAAGCCTTGAAAGTTTCATAATACAGTTTGCAATATCTGCCTTATCATAAGGTTTTTCACCCCTCACTCCATCAAGAATTTTTGCACCTCTTATCTCATTTATCATCTCAAAAGCCTCCTGCTCGGATACAGGAACTATTCTAAAAGAAACATCTTTCAATACTTCAACATAAATTCCACCGAGTCCGAACATTATCATATGTCCGAAAGTTTTATCATATGTTACACCAATTATAACCTCCTTGCCCCCTGTAACCATTTCATAAACCATCACACCTTCTATATATGCATCAGGCATAACTCTTTTAACATTTGTTGTAATTTCAACAAATGCATTGTAAACAGCTCTTTCACTTGTAAGATTGATCTTTACTCCTCCAACATCTGTTTTATGAAGAATATGAGGCGAAGAAACTTTCATAACAACAGGATATCCGATTCTTTCAGCAATTGCAACAGCTTCCATTGGTGTTCTGGCAAGAGCTCTTTCAGGGAAATTAAATCCATAAAGTGAAAGTATCTGTATTGCCTCCTCTCCACCTATCTCTGAAATTCCCTGTGATTGTAAATCATTAATAATCCTTGATGCTTTTTCAATGTTTTCTTCAGGTATCTCCACTTTAACCTCATCAGAGATTTTTTTATTTTTCATCTCCACAAACTCAATCAGTTTCCCATAGGCATTGATTGCAACTGAAGGATCGGTAAAACATGGAATTTTTGATTCTTTGAGCCTTTCAGTAGCTTTTTTTACTGTCTGCCCACCTATAAATACCGCAAAAACTGGTTTATCCGTGTTCTCAGATGAGGAAATAACAACACTGGCAATGTTTTCAACATCTGTCATTGCCTGAGGAGTAAGAATTACACAGACTCCTTCTACAGCTGTATCCTTAACAGCTTGTTCAAGTACAATCTTGTATCTTTCCGAGGTAGCATCTCCAATTATATCAACAGGATTATATAATGATGCAGTTGCGGGAAGTTTTTCAGCTATAACATCAATTGATGTTCTGCTCATCGGATCAAGTTTTATCCCGAGTTTATCAGCAGTATCTGCTGCAATTATCCCCGGTCCACCAGCATTTGTAACAATAAGAAGTCTTTTACCCTTTGGAAACTTTCTTGAAATAAACATCTCAGCTGTATCAAAAAGTTCCTGAATACTGTAAGCCCTGATTATTCCTGTTTTTCTAAAAGCTTCTGTAAATGCCTTATCTGAACCAGCAAGAGCACCTGTATGTGAAGATGCTGCTCTTGCACCAGCTTCTGTAGAACCCGACTTAATTATTATTACAGGCTTTATTTTTGTGACTTTTCTTGCAACTTCAAGAAATCTTTTTCCATCTACAACATCTTCAATGTAACCTAAGATTACATCTGTGTCATTGTCATTTGCAAAATATTCAAGAAAGTCTGTTTCATTTAAATCCGCCTTGTTGCCGAAACTTACAAATTTTGAAAATCCAAAATTGTTCTGCAGTGCCCAGTCAATAATCGCAACGCCTAAAGCTCCTGATTGTGAAAAAAATGCAACCCTTCCCTCTGGAGGCAGTGATGCTGCAAATGAAGCATTCATTTTATTCTTGGTATTCATCACTCCAAGACAGTTTGGCCCGACCATTCTTATTCCTGATACTTTTACAATCTCTGTAATCTCTCTTTGTCTTTGTACACCGTCTCCTCCAACCTCTTTAAAACCTGCTGAGATAATAATAACACCCTTAACTCCTGCACCAGCACAATCCTTAAGAGCCTCTGCAACTGCTTTTGCAGGAATTACAATAACTGCGAGGTCAACCCTGTCAGGTATTGCTGATACAGAGGGGAAACATTTAAGAGAAAGTATCTCAGCTCTTGCGGGATTTACAGGATATACTTTGCCCGTGAAACTATTTATAAGATTTTTCAAAATTGCATATCCAACTTTTTTTTCCTCTGCGGAAGCACCAATTACAGCAATTGAAGATGGATTAAAATATAGTCAATCACTTTTCAGCTTCTCTTTTGCCTTTATAATGTTTGTAATGGTTTCATTCACAGATGCGGAGATGCCAGCTTCTTTAGCAAGTCTTACAACTGCTCCATTTAATGCATCTATCTCAGTTTTTTTACCCTGTTTTATATCATAATACATTGAGGGAAAATGCTCTGCTGTTGGTGGAACAAGCTTTTCATAAAAGTATCTGATATAATCTTCAGCAGACTTCCAGTTAAGTTTTATTCCTTTTGCCTCAGTTACATCAAAAATCTCTTTAATTATTTTATTCATTATAAATTTCGTCTCTTCATTCTCCGCAAGCCTCCCATAGGTGCATTCAAGGATTGCTCCAAGAGGATTCAGAGCTGAATTATATATAATCTTATCCCAGAGAATTGTATAGACATTCTTAGATACTGCTGTTGGAATTCCTGCATCAGTAAAAACTTTGGCTATTTCTTTCAATTTTGTTTCATCTATAGTTCTATCAGGTTGTCCGATGATAACTTCATCTCCAAAAACTGTTACTTCAGAAAATCCTGTCTCAATAAGCTTTGCTCCAAATATTATCCGTGAAAGAATTACCCTTTCTCTGTCAAGTAAAGAGGTCGCTATTTCATAATTGCCATATCCATTCTGTGCAAGCAAAACCATCGCATCATTTAAAAATGGTTTTATCTGGGATATTGCTGCCTCGGTATCATAGGCTTTTACAGAAACAATGATGAGGTCAATTTTCAGGTTTTTTGACTCTTCAACAGATGTAAAAATACCATCAAGTTGAGTTTCCTTTTCACCAAATAGTCCTTTTATCTTTAATGTATTATTCTTAAATTTTTCTATATATTTTTCCTTTGTTATTCCATAAACTCTGTGTCCAGCTGCCTTAAGGCAAGCTGCAAAAACAGTTCCCAAAGAACCAAGACCGAAGACTAAAATATTCATACTATTTTTTCTTTTTCTCTAAGAATTTTATCCAATCACTCATTTTCTGAATATTTCTTGATAAATTCCATCTACCATTATCAAATACACCATAATCTGCTCCACCCATAGCTGATGCAAATCTTACAGAGTTTGCGTAAAAAAGCCACTGTTCAGTCCACAAGCTTTCTATTGTTTCATTAAACAGACTGTCCTTTTTATTTGCAAGCCCTCTCTTCCAGGCATCAAGTAGCAGACCTGTTGCCTGAAGAGTCATATCATTTGTGGTTTTTATTGATTCATCAAGTCTTGAAAAATGTCCATCTATAAATGAACTGGCATGACAGACAGAACAAACCAATTTCATTTTACTGATTCTTTTTTTCTGCTCATTTTCATCAATCAAATACTCAGTAACAGGTTGTCCTGAAAGTTCTGAAAAAAGAGGCAAACCTGCTTTATTTTTTGCAATTGTTGTATCAGGAGATTTTGGATGAGCTGTAGCATATGGAACACCGAAAAGTCTGTGGGCAAGTCTATCATTCATCTGATGAGTTCTTTTAACTATAACCTGTCCATTTACATTAATCTGACTTACATGGCAAACAGCACATGTAGGAGAACTAAAATCTATACCTGCTTTCCATGGTGTGGTTTCAAAATTCCACTTTTCCTTCTTTGAGGAATATATTTTCCCGTGTTTACTGACTGTATAAACCTTGTATGCAGGCACATCAGGTCCTTTGTGACATGTTGAGCAGGTTTCTGGCTTTCTTGCTATTTCAACAGAAAAACTATGCCTTGTGTGACATGCTGAGCATGAACCCTTTGAACCATCAGGATTTAAACGCCCAACTCCTGTATTGGGCCAGCCTTTAATCACTGGGAACTTCATAGCTCCCATCATGGTTTCTCTCTCCTTTAATTCCTTTACTTCAATCTTTGTACCATGGCAGGAAAGACAGGAATCCTCCTCAGTAAGAGCACTGTAAATTCCATTAATTGTGTTCATCAGATCTTTATAAATGGGATTATTGACAAGATTGCCATAAGCATAGGACATCATATTTTTAGTGTATTGATCTGATTCCTCAGGATGGCATCCAGCGCAATCAGACGGGGTAACAACAGTATGAATTTTGAATCCATTGTGGTCAAAACTATCAATACGAGAGATATTTGTAACATGACATTCTGCACATCCAGTAAAGTTTTTAATTGAATGTTTTGAGTTTTTCCAATCACTTACTATTCCTGGAGTAACAACCTTATGACATCCAAGACAGATCTGGGTTTCCTTGCTTACCCTTTCTTCAGCAAAACTATAAACAGAAAAAAATAAAAAAACAATTAAGAATAAAACAATAAAACCTTTAATTCTCATTTTTCTCTCCTTGCTGCTTTTGAACTTTTAAATCTTTAGTTTGTATCTGTGCTATAGCCTCTTTCATAAAGCGAGCCCATATTGGAGCTGAAACTCTTCCTCCTGCTTCTCCCTGCCCGAGAGTTTTTCTCATATCATCATAACCAACCCATACACCTGCCACAAGCTGAGAAGTATATCCAACAAACCATGCATCCTTGAAATCATTGCTTGTTCCAGTTTTGCCTGCCACATTTCCTCCAATATTTGCTCTTGTTCCGGTTCCATAAGTTATAACATCCTTAAGCATATCTGTTATTGTCTCAGCCACTTCTTGTGGAAGCACATCTTCAATCTCTGGTTCATTTTTAAGCAGTATTTTCCCTGAAGAATCTGTAACATACTTTATTGCAATTGGCTTGATTCTTTTGCCTCCATTTGCAAATGTGGCATACGCAGCTGTAAGCTCAAGTGGTGAAAGACTCAAACTACCCAGAGCAAGTGTTAAATCTGGAGGCATCTGTGAGTTTATACCTGCTCTTTTTGCAACACTCATAATTGAATCTATTCCTATGGTTTCTGCAAGCCTTACTGTTGGAACATTTCTTGAATATGCAAGTGCCATTGTCAATGTTATCTCCCCCCAGAACTCTCCATCATAATTTGACGGAGACCACTCCTTGAGTCCTGATTTGTAACTTACAGGTTCATCTAAAATAGTGCTTTCAGGAGTAAATCCCTTTTCAATCGCAGCTGCATAAACAAATGGTTTAAAGGCACTTCCGGGTTGTCTCTGAGCATAAACAGCCCTGTTAAACTCTCCTTTTTGAAAATTGTATCCCCCAACCATTGCTTTTATATATCCTGTTTGAGGTTCAATAGCTACAAGAGCTCCTTCTATTTCTGGCTCCTGCTCAAGAGAAAAGAGAATCTCCCTGCCAACCTTTTTAAACCTTACCATTATTAAATCCCCTGGATGAAGAATATCTGTAAGTCTGAAATTTTTAAGAATTTTAATCTTTCCATTTTGTTCAACCACCTTGCTTGCCCATGATGCATCATTCAGAAGAAGTTTACCTTTAACTCCTCTTGCCTTAACTGTAGCCTGAGTTGCAGTAACTGAAACTACAGTGCCTCTTGCTATATCACCCTGGGAAGGGGTGAAAGCAACATTTTCCTCCTTTTCCTCTTCCTTTATTGATATCCTTCCAGCAGGACCTCTCCAGCCAATTCTCTTATCAACCTCTCTCAGTCCTTCCTGTAAAGCTCTCTGAGCTGCAAACTGAGCTCTGGGGTCAACAGTTGTGTATACTCTCAAATTTCCCTTGTATATCTTTTCCACATCAAAGTTCTCTTCAAGCTGCCGCCTTATATATTCAAGAAAATAGTTATAGTTTTCAGTGGAAACCCTTAAAGAACTCAGATAAATCGGCTCCTTAGAGGCTTTTTTCCTCTCCTGAGGAGTAATTAATTCTTCCCTTTCCATTCTTTCAAGAACAACTTCCTGACGCTGTTTTGCCCTGACAAGATCATTATACGGAGAATAGGCATTTGGCGCTTTTATCAAACCAGCAAGTAAGGCTGCCTCTGAAAGAGTTATGCTATGAACTGACTTCCCAAAATATATTCTTGACGCCATCTCAACTCCGTAAGCTCCGTGACCAAAATAAACATTATTAAGATACAGTTCAAGAATTTTTTCTTTTGTTAGCTCCTGCTCAATCTTTATTGCAAGATAAGCTTCTTTAATCTTTCTTGAAAGGGTTTTTTCAGGTGTAAGAAACATAATTTTTGCAAGCTGTTGAGTTATAGTGCTCCCTCCTTCTTTTAAACTCATATGAAAGATATCTGTAATAAGAGCCCTTCCTATACCAATATAATCAATTCCTTTATGCTTCCAGAAACGGCTGTCCTCAGTAGCCAACACTGCATCTATAAGATATTTTGGAATCTGTTTTAAAGGAATATAAATGCCTTTCTGAATTTTAAACTCTCCAATTAAAGTTCCATCATCTGCATAAACCTTGGTACCATTTGTAACTTTAATTTTCTCAAAATCTTTTACTGATGGCATGTCACTTAATAATGCAAAACCAGCACCTGCAACAAAAGCAATAAAAAGGAGAATGGCGACAATGATAATTTTAATTTTCATAAATTATTATAACATTTGACTGCTTTGGATAAATAATTTAAAATAATTTTTAAATAGTTACATTTCAAAGGAGGCAACTATGAAAAAGTACAAGTGCAGTGTATGTGGATATATTTATGATCCATCTCAAGGAGAACCTGAGCGTGGAATACCTCCCGGAACCCCTTTTGAAAATCTTCCAGAGTCTTATACATGTCCTGTATGTGGTGCAACAAAAGATATGTTTGAACCAGAAAATGAATAAAGGAGGCTTTGATGAAATCTTATGAAATTGCTTTAAAAATGGAAACAGATGCTGTGAAATTTTATACTGAAGCTGCTGAAAAGGTCTACCATCCCGCAGGTAAAAAGATGTTTCTCAGTATTGCTGAGGATGAAAAAAATCATATAAAAATGATAAAAGAAGTTATGGAAGGACTAAGTCTTACAGAAAGAGAGGCAAATCCTATACAAACTGTAAAAACAATCTTTGAAGAGATGAAGGAGCAAATGATGGAGAGAATTAAAGTTCAGAAAGACGAACTTGAAGCATTTAAAATTGCTATGAGTATGGAAAAAGAAGGAATAGAGTTTTATAAAAAAGTTATTAATGAGGTAAATACTGAAAAAGAAAAAAAGCTTTTTGAAAGATTAATTTATGAAGAGGAGCAGCATTACAAAATTTTTTCTGAAACTTACAGTTTTCTCCAAGACACAGGAAACTGGTTTATGTGGAAGGAGTTCTCAATAGTAGAAGGAGGATAAATTTAATCTTCAACAGCTTTACGGGAAATCTTTATTGCACAGAACTCTCCACACATACTGCAGACTCTTTCATCCTCTACAGGAGGTCTTTCAGCCCTCATTAAACGAACCTTTTCTGGGTCAAAAGACAGTAAAATCTGAGTTCCCCAGTCAAAATTTCGCCTTGCCTCAGCCATTCTGTTGTCTCTCTTCCTTGCTCTTTTATAACCCTTTGCAAGATCTGCAACATGTGCTGCGATTTTAGATGCTATTACACCCTCCTTTACATCCTCCTTATCAGGAAGCCTTATATGCTCCGAAGGTGTTACATAGCAAAGAAAATCAGCTCCATAAAAACCTGCAAGTGCTCCACCAATGGCTGCTGCTATATGATCGTAACCCATACCGCAGTCTGTTACAAGAGGACCGAGAACATAAAACGGTGCTTCCTTACATATACTTTTCTGAAGTTTTATATTAACTTCAACATGATTTAGTGGAAGATGTCCAGGACCTTCAATTATACATTGAACTCCTTCATTTACTGCTATTTCCTTTAATTTTCCTATTTCTATCAATTCCAAAATTTGAAATCTGTCAGTTGCATCAAGTAGACACCCGGGTCTGAGTCCATCACCAAGACTAAGGGTAAGATCATATTTTTTTGCAATCTCAAGGAGTCTGTCAAAAAACTCATAAAGAGGATTTTCTCTGCCATTGTAACATATCCAGTCTGCAAGTATTGAACCACCTCTACTTACAATTGGTAAAACCCTTTCACCTGACTTAAGCATCTCTACAATTTTCATTGTTACCCCACAGTGTACAGTAATGAAATCAACTCCGTCAGAGGCATGCTTCTCAATTGTTTCAAAGATATCATCAACACTCATCTTGACAGCACTCCCATAATTTTCAATTGCTCTCACTGCAGCCTCATATATAGGAACAGTTCCAACACTTACCTGTGAGTTATCAATAATAGCCTTTCTCATCTGCCTTATTGGTCCACCTGTTGAAAGATCCATTACAGTATCTGCACCATATCTTACAGCAATTTCAAGCTTTTCAAGTTCTTCATTCACATCAGTTTTATCTCTTGATGTTCCTATATTTGCATTTATCTTGGTTCTTAATTCCTTACCTATCCCAAGTGGCTTGATATTTCTTAAAATATTTCTTGTTATAACAGCCTTTCCTTCTGCTATATATTGAGAAAGTCTTTCAGGCTCTATATCTTCCTCTCTGGCAACCTCTCTTACTTCATCTGTTATAATCCCCTTTTTAGCCAGCTCAATTCTTGTCATGCTCATTCTCCTAAAATATCTAAATATTTCTTTACTGCTTCTTCAATATTTTTTTGGGATAAAATGCCTGTTATCAATGCTACTCCATCACAGTAAGGCAATACCTGTGAGAGATTTTCAGGCTTTATGCCTCCAATTGCGAAAACTTTGCATTTAACTTTTTCTTTAACTTTTTTCAACTTTTCCACTCCAACAGGCTGTCCATATTGAGCTTTTGATGGAGTAAAAAAAACAGGACCAAATGTAATAAAATCAGCCCACTCAGACACCTCCTCTGCTTCTTTCAGTGAATGGGTTGAAACTCCTACAAAGAATTTTTCCTTCCATGTTTTTTTTACAATATTGGCTGGAAATCCATTCTGTGGAAGATGAACCCCGTCAGCATCAACTGCCAGGGCAACATCAACCCTGTCATTTATAAAAAGCAATGCGTCATTTCTTTTTGTTATCTCTCTCATTTTCTTTGCAAGAAAATAAAGCTCCCGAGCAGTTAAATCCTTTTCTCTGAGTTGAAAAGCCTTAACTCCTGCCTTTAAAGCTTTCTCAACTGTATTGAGAAATTCTTCCTCTGAGTCAAACAATTTTCTATCACTTATAAGGTAAACTCTAAAATTCATGTTAGCATCCCTTCAATCGGTGAACTTGCAGATGCATAAAGTTTCTTAGGAATTCTTCCGGCTATATAGGCAAGCCTGCCAGCTATACAGGCATGCTTCAAAGCTTCAGCCATCATTATTGGGTCCTTTGCGCCAGCAATTGCTGTATTTACAAGCACGGCATCACAGCCAAGCTCCATCGCCTGTGAAACATCTGAGGCTGTTCCAACTCCTGCATCAACTATTACAGGTACATTTACTGTTTCAAGAATTATCTTTATATTGTATGGATTTCTTATTCCAAGCCCTGAGCCAATAGGTGCACCAAGTGGCATAACTGCTGCTGCACCTGCATCAACAAGCTTTTTTGCTGTTACAGGGTCATCATTTGTATAGGGAAGAACAATGAATCCCTCCTTTGCAAGAATCTCCGTTGCCTTAAGAAGTCCACATACATCAGGAAAGAGAGTTTTCTCATCACCTATCACTTCAAGTTTGACCATATCCGATATTCCTGCCTCACGGGCAAGTCTTGCATATCTTAGTGCATCCTCCAATGTGTAACATCCAGCAGTATTTGGTAAAATTTTGTATTTCTTTGGATCAATATAGTCAAGAAGATTTTCACGTGATCTGTCCAGTATGTTAACCCTTCTTACAGCAACTGTTACAACATCTGTTCCAGATGCCTCTATTGCTCGGGCAGTTTCCTCAAAACTTTTATACTTACCTGTTCCAACCCAAAGCCTTGATTTAAACTCAATTCCCCTTATAATTAAAGGTTCGTGCATTTTATCCTCCTCCAACGAAATTAACGATTTCAATAGAATCGCCATCTTTAATTTTATAACTACTGAATCTATCCCTCTTTACAATCTCAAGATTTACCTCAACAACAACCCTCTGAGGATTTATATCAAGTTCCTTGAGTAACTCCTCTACAGTATTTGCATTAACTTCCATTTCCATTCCATTCACTCTTACCTTCATAAATTCTCCTATAAATAAAAAACCTCTATCCCTGAAGATAGAGGTTGAAATTTTTCAGCCTCTCCCTTTCCCTACGCCGGTATTACCCGGATCAGGTTCAAGGGGTCTTCCCTTAAAACGGGAACTCTCAGGCCTTAACGACCTCCCCCAGGGATTGATTAATTGTATAATTAATTAAAAAATCTTGTCAACTAAAACCACATTAATTTTTCAAAATCTGCAGGAGGAATATGAATTTTTATAAAACCAGTTACAGGAGCGCGTTCAATAAGGCAGGAGTTTTTAAAAATTTCAATAAAAAGATGAACATCCTGCTCCTGTTTTATCTGTATTTTTTCAAAGGGTATTTCAATTTCAAATATCTCATTAAAAGCCACAGTTTCTATTTCATCCTTTTTATACCATATTCCCTCCTCCACAAATACCTCAGCTACGGGAATTTTTAAGTTTTCTATCACTATTTTTATCCTTTTTGGTTCAAGAATCTGAATATGAAGCTTGAGATCTTCAATCTCTTTCAGGGGTTTGTAAGGATCTATTCTAAGAAATAAACTCTCTCTGTTAAATCCATAATATAAATATGAAAATAAACCCTCAGATTTATGCATGCTACCACCCATCCGCTCAAGGTTAAATTTTCCAGCTTCAAGCCATTCAAAATAACCGGTAACAATGCCATCAATTTTTGGATAGATAAATCCTCTGGGTTCTACTTCTGGTTTTATTTCTCTCATTTTCTTGCTTATTGGAATATAAAGAAATGCTGGAGGTTCTCTGCCTGTCTTTAAATAAACACTTATTAAATGATGCCTGTAAATTTCATCAAAAACATCCTTTGTTTCAGTATAATGCTCATCTCCATACCACCAGTTCCAGTCACTTCCCTCACAGATATAAATTTCCTCCCATGCATCTGCAAGATCTTTTCCCTGATTTACTTCCTGATATAGTCTTAAATCCTGCCTCACCCTATAAAGATAATCCCATGATGTGTTGTCTTCATCATGACCTATCCATATTGAAAAATTAGCTCCAATCCATGAGCCCGGAAAAATCCTTCTTAAAGATTTAACATCCAGTTTTTTAGCTAAATATTCAGAAAATGTTACTGTTTTAATATCCCTTTCATCCTGAAGGCTCTGATACAGCGTTCTTAAAAATTCAAGTCCGTCATTTTCATAATATTCCCATGCATTTTCTCCATCAAGAATAATACTGACAATGCTACCATTGGGAGCTCTTTTTATTCTGGAGATAAAGTCCATAACAGCTTTCTTTGGCTGCCATGCTGAATAAACAAACCCAATTAAGTCAGAAAGAATTCGGTCTCTGAAAAAAATTTTTACTCCTTCAAATTCATAAACCTGATACAACTTTAATGGATCAATTAAATTATCGTGATGTCTGAGCTTTTCCTGTATTGACCTGCTTAAAATTTCCTCATCTGTGGCTATCCATTTAATACCTGATTTTCCAATCAATCTTATAACATCTTCGCTTATAGCTCCTTCAGAGGGCCACATTCCAGCAGGTTTGAATTTAAATATTTTTTCAAAATAAGATATAGCTTTGTCTATCTGTGCTTTAACATCTTCAGGTGCCCTGAAATTATACTCTGGCAGGCTGATGTCAGGTGTGCATTCTTTTGCCTTATAATTATCATAAACAAGTGGCATTATTGGATGATAAAATGGAGAAATACTGAGTTCAATCTGTCCTGATTCAGCCATTTTTTTATAAGCGGGAATTATTTTTTTAATAATCTCCATTTGTTTTTTTACAAGAAGCATTTTTTCTTTTTCGGTAAAATTAGAGCCTTTCTCAGTGAGTTCTCTTAAAAAAGCATCATTCTGCCTGTGCAATGGGTCTATCCATGCAAGATTGAAGAGAACCTGAATATCCCTCAATTCCTGAGCAGTAAATATTTTTGCTCTTTTTTTAAGATCAGTGCATGTTTTGCCCCTTTTTTCAAGGAGTTCTTTATATCTCGGGAATGACTCCACCATTGTTTTCCAGTTTGCGAGGAAAAAATTGTCAAGAATAAAAACCTTTTGCTCTTCGTCAAGCTCTTCAGCAGAAACAATTGTATGCTCAAGAAATATATCTGTTGCACCATTTTCATACTCTACAAGCTGTTTTAATAATGAAGGAACAATATTAAAATTAACCTTCACATCTGGAAACTCTTTCAGAATGACAAGCATATCAAGATAATCCTTTGTGGCATGTAATCTTACCCATGGAAGCATGAATTTATTTTTTACAGGATCAAAATAATAAGGCTGATGCATATGCCAGAGAATTGCTAAATTAATGCTCATTTTCTTGAGACTGAAACTGAAAAACCATCTCTCCAGGCTTCACAAGTCCAAATTTCTCTCTGGCATATTTTTCAAGATAATTAGGGTCTTTTTTTAAAAGTTCAATTTCTCTTTTTAAAAGCTCATTTTCTGCTGAAATTTCTTTTATTTCCTTTATAAGTTTTTTCTCATTGTGCTTGAGTTGCCTATATTTTAAATATCCCATATCTGCAAAGAAAAAGCTATAACAAAAAAAGGCCATGATAAGAAAAAATACAATTAAAAATATTCTGTTTTTTCTTCTCTGTTCTCTTAAAAGTTGTGCTTTAAGAGTATACCTCCTCATACTAAAGCCCGAGATTGTAAAAAGCTGAAAGTCCTTTAAAAACAGCCACTTCGTCAAGTTCTTCTTGTATTTGAAGAAGTCTGTTGTATTTTGTAATCCTCTCCCCCCTCGAAAGTGAGCCTGTCTTAATAAATCCTGTATTGCAGGCAACAGCAAGATCTGCTATCATAGTATCCTCTGTTTCTCCTGAACGATGTGATATAACAGCTGTATATTTGTTATTTTTTGCAAGCTCTATTGCCTGAAGGGTCTCAGAAACCGTACCGATCTGATTGAGCTTAATAAGAATTGAGTTGGCGATTCCTCTTTTTATTGCTTCCTGAATTATAACTGGATTTGTTACAACAAGGTCATCAGCAACAATTTGGATTCTTTCTTTAAGCCTCTCAGTGAGTATTTCCCATCCTTCCCAGTCAGCCTCACTCATACCATCCTCAACTGAAATAATAGGATATTTTTCAATCAGAGTTTCATAGTAATCAACAATATCCTTTGAACTGAGTTTTTTACCTTCTATATTATAAAATCCATCACTGTAAAACTCTGATGCAGCAGAATCCAGAGCTATATAAATATCTTTACCAGGCTCGTATCCAGCTTCCTTTATTGCTTCCTGAATGAGTTTTATTGCATCCTCATTGCTTTCAAGCATTGGAGCAAAGCCGCCCTCATCACCAACCGCTGTACCAAGTCCTCTTTTTTTTAAAATCCCTTTCAAAGTATGGAAAACTTCAACAGATGCCATCAGAGCAGTTGAAAATTTTTTAAAACCTGCTGGAACAATCATGAATTCCTGAATATCAAGATTGTTGTCTGCATGAACCCCTCCATTTATTATGTTCATCATAGGCAGAGGAAGAACTTTTGCGTGACTGCCTCCAATGTATCTGTAAAGCGGGAGTCCGCATTCCTCAGCAGAAGCCTTGCAGACAGCCATTGAGACTGCCAGAATCGCATTTGCTCCGAGACGGCTTTTATTCTCTGTTCCGTCAAGTTCAATCAGGAATTTATCAATCCCTTCCTGGTCAATAGACTCCATTCCTATAATATTCGGTGCTATTTCATTTATTATATTCTCTACAGCCTTCTGAACACCTTTGCCAAGATATCTCTTTTTATCACCATCCCTTAATTCAAGCGCTTCCCTTGTTCCAGTTGAAGCTCCTGATGGAACAGTTGCTCTTCCCATAAATCCGCTATCAAGATAAATATCAACCTGAACTGTGGGATTTCCTCTTGAGTCAAGAACTTCCCTTGCAATTATGTCAATAATCTCTCCCATTAAAAGCCTCCTGAAAATGAAGTTTAATTATAATATCTCAAAACAGCAAATTCTATCAATGCAGTAGAAAATATAATTATGCATGCGGGTATTATTTTCCTGTAAATTCCGAACATGTCAGCCTTAAAATACTCTCTCGTAAGAATCAGGCACAGATGAAGCGGTGAAATAAGCACCCCAATATAACCGGATACAAATGCAATGGATATCTCATATGGTACTATCTTCTTAAGATGAAGTAAAAGAGGAAATGTGCTTCCAACAAAACCAACACTTATTCCTGTTATAAGACCTATAAAAAGAGGCACGGATATAAAAACAACTAAATAAGGGACTCCTGACTGTGTTATTGCCTTTGCAACTCCATCAACCGCACCTGATGACTGAAGCATCTCCTTGAAAATCATTACTCCAAGAACAAGAACAATTACATCCAGGCTGAATCCATATTTTATTATTGAAATTGTTTCCTTAAGCTTTACTCTGAAATAAAAGCAAATTATCAGAATATTCAAAAAAAGAGTTATGGAGAGATCAACCTTCAGCAATATAACAGGCAAAAGAACGAGTATTATCGGAATAAAGCTATACAAATTTTTTAACATTTTAAATGCTTTTATTGATTTTTTCTCACTTTTAAGGTTCTTCATGCTTAAAAAAAATCCAGATATAAAGAATATTATAGCCACTGGAAGATTTAAAAGAATTAAATCTCTTAATGGAATTCCTGCCAAAGCAGAAGCAAGGACAATTCCGGGATAAAGAGGTAAAATAAGTTCCCATGGGTGTCTGTACCAGTAGTTTATAAAAGCCTTCTCTTCATTTGACATGGAAAGATTTTTTGTGGCTGTATCAACCATTGGCGCTGAAAGATAAGCTCCACCAAGTGATGGTAGCATACCGATTATCAGAGGCATTGATATTATAGAAAACTTTTTATTATTTAACAGTGTTTGAGAAGCTTCTGTCATTGACTGCATCAAACCTGTCTGCCTCAGTGAATACTCAAAAGATTTTATCAATGTAAGAGAGAATAACAGATTTAATGTGGTGTGAGAAGTTAAAGTTTTAAGCAGACTGCTACATGTTTTTTCAAAATTAAAAGAATAAAATATAACAAACAGTAATGAACCTGCAAGAAGTGTATAGCCAATATTTATTTTTCTACGGAGCAAAAAAAGGATAAATAAAAATATGAAAGTAATCTTTAAAATTTCAATCATGTTATCTTTCTAATTTATGGATTGCCTCTCCATGAATGTCTGCAACCGCTTCACCTATGCATTCAGAGAGAGTTGGATGGGAATGAATTAACTGTTTTAGTTGTTTTGCTTTTGCTTTAAGCTTAATAGCCAGTGCAAGCTCGTGAATAATCTCCGATGCCATTGGTCCAATTATATGTGCACCTATTATAGTATCTGAATCTGTATCAATAATTACTTTTACAAAACCATCAATCTCTCCTGTAACATGTGCCTTTCCAATAGCTCTGAATGGGAAGCTTGCTTTCTTAATGTTGATCCCTTTCTGCACTGCCTCAAATTCTTTTAAACCTGCAGAAGCAACCTGTGAAACTGTAAAAATTGTTGAAGGAATAACAGTATAATCCATCTTTTCTCTGTTTCCCAGAGCATTCTTTGCTGCAACCTCACCTTCCCTGTATGCAACATGGGCAAGTAACCATTTTCCATTTACATCTCCTGCTGCATAAACTCCTTCAATACTGCTCTGCATGTAATCATCCACGATGATTTCCTTTTTATTTCCCAGTCTCACATCAGTATTATTTAAAAGCTCGGTATTGTAAGCTCTTCCAACAGAAACAAGTACAATATCTGACTTAATTTTCCTTCTGTCTGAAAGTGTTATCTCTACGGAATCATGGTTTTTCTTTAAATCTTCAATTTTTGTTCCTGTGTAAAAATCAATCTTCCTTTTTCTGAAGAGTCTCTCAAGTGCTTTAGAAATTTCTTCATCCTCCATAGGTAAAACTCTCGGCATTAGCTCTATTAGAGAGACCTTACTGCCAAGAAGGTGAAAAATCCATGCGAACTCGCATCCAATTGCGCCTGCACCTATGATTGTTATGGATTGTGGGATATTCTTCAGATTCCATAGCTCATTACTTGAAAGGATTTTCTCACCGTCAAAATCAAGCATAGGAAGTTGAGCTGGTCTTGAGCCAGTTGCGACTATAATCCTATCAGCCTTTATTTCTTTTGAAGATTTTTTGAGAATTACTGTCTCTGGATTTATTAACTCTGCTTCATCATTAATAATATTTATTCCTGCCTGTTTAAGAAGCATACCAAGACCCTTTTTTTGAGTCTCAACAACATTGTTTTTTCTCTGCATTAGAGTTGCCAGATCTACAGAAATTTTAAAGGATTGATGATTGCTATATTTCTGATTTTTAAATTTATCTAAGAGTTCAAGCGAATATATAAAAGTTTTTGTAGGAATACAGCCCCTGTTTAGACATGTTCCACCGAGTTCATCTTTTTCAATTAATACAACTTCTGCTCCAAGCCTTCTTGCTGTAAGAGCAGAGACATAACCTGCAGGACCGCCTCCGATTACAAGAACTTTCATTACGCCTCTTCTTCAAGGTAACCTTCATATTCTTCGTAGTCCATCAAATCTTCAAGCTCATCAGGATGCTCCATCTCAATAACAGCAATCCAACCTTTTCCATAAGGGTCATCATTGATGATTTCAGGATGATTTATAAGTTCCTCGTTTATTTCTACTACGGTTCCACTAACAGGAGCTATAACTGGTGAAGAAGTCTTTGTGGATTCAATCTCAGCCATCTCTGTATTGGCATCAATATGGGTATCAATCTCCGGAAGTTCAATGTAAACAATATCTCCAAGTGATTCCTGGGCATAGTCTGTTATGCCTACCTTAACCTTTTTACTTTTTCCTGATATTTTTACCCAGGTATGTTCTTTGTGAAACTTGTAATTTTCTAACTTCATATCTCCTCCGTGTTGTTAATTTTTTATTTTGATTATTTAATTTGGCAGAGCCTAATTTGTCAAGCAAAAAATATAAACCACTGTAAAATTGTAATATTTCTATTCACTTTGACTTGAATTCATCATAGAATAAATGGTATTATTTTTTAGTTAATTAAATACCCTGAGGAGCAATAAAAATCATCTCTTCATCCGTTGTGAATTTGAAACCTCCGCTACATAAGCTGAGTTTCAGAGGTCTTCTTTAAATAACTAAAACCATATCAGGCTTTATGCCTGAGAAAGGAGGTTTTATGGATGAAGAAAACAATTTGTTAGTTAACCTGATGGTCCTCAAAATATGCTTCCCTGAGATAGTTGAATGCCTTCAAACTCCAAATCTTGGTGAAAAATGCACAGGATGCGAATTCAAAAATGAATGTAAACTAATTTCTATAGTGGGCTATCTTATGGAGAAAGCATTAATTAGAGCTGCAGCAAACAGATTTGAAACAGAGCTTATCAATTAAGAATATGGGAGGGGAGACCCTCCCTTTTGCTTCTTGAGCTCAGATGTTATAATATTTTGTTATGTCCATACTGAACAAGGCTGTTCTTTATCTGAGAATGATTAAAATTGAACACAGTATTTTTGCCCTTCCTTTTGCTTTTGCAGGAGCAATGCTTGCTGCAGGCGGAATTCCTGATTTAAAAAAAATATTGTGGATTACTGTTGCTATGGTTACTGCAAGGGCTTCTGCCTTTGGTTTTAATAGAATAATTGACAGAAAAATAGATGCTCTTAATCCGAGAACAGCAAAAAGAGAAATTCCAACTGGAAAAATTAAGCTGTGGGAGGCAGTTTTATTCACAGTTGTCTCAATTGTCATATTTATTTATTCTGCATGGATGTTAAATCCCCTTTGTTTTAAACTTTCTCCAGTTGCTATTTTCATACTTTTTATATATTCATACACAAAGAGATTTACATGGGCATGCCATTTTGTGCTTGGATTAGCTCTTGCCCTTGCACCGCTGGGAGCATGGATTGCTGTTCGGGGAAGCTTTGATTGGGAAATAATTCCAATGGTTTTGACAGTTATATTCTGGCTTGCTGGTTTTGATACACTTTATGCTCTCTGGGATGTGGATTTTGATAAAAAATATGGCATTTATTCAATACCACGAATCTTTGGAGTCAAAAAGGCAATATATCTTGCGAGACTCTTCCATTCTATTGCATGGAGCTTTCTTATTTTAACTGGCTTAATTTTTAAGCTAAATATATTTTACTGGCTTGGAATGGCAGTTGTCGCTTACCTATTCTTACATGAACACAGACTTGTAAAACCAAATGACCTCTCAAAGCTTGACATTGCTTTCTTTAATATGAATGGTTATATCAGCGTAACAGTATTTGTATTTACTGCAGCAGCTGTTTTGATAAGTATTTAGAAATTTGATAAACTATAGCATGGAGGAAAAATGAAAAAAATTTTTTTGATGTCTTTATTAATCATATTTTGTATGGCAACCACTTCCCATTCAAAGGAAGTGCCTTTTACTCTTGAAGACAGAGATAGAATTATAAGAATTGAAACAAAGCTTGCAGAGATTGATAAACGCTTTGAACAAATTGATAAACGTTTTGAACAGATTGATAAACGCTTTGAACTGATTGATAAACGCTTTGAACAGACAATAGCTTTTATGTGGATGCTTGTTGTTATTTTTACTGGAATAACTGGAGCAACCATAGGTTTTGCTATCTGGGATAGAAGAACAATGATAAGACCCTTTGAAACAAAAACCAAATTAATAGAAGATTCATTAGCAAAAGACCAGGAAAAATTAAATACAGTTATTGAAGCCTTAAGAAGTCTTGCAAAAACTGATGAAAAAGTTGCTGAAATTTTAAGGCGATTTAATTTATTGTAACTATCCAAAACTGGAATTAAAAATCTAAAGGGAGCAAAAATGAATTCAGCTTTTATTGTAAGAGCTCAGCATGTGATTACAATGAATAAAAAAGATGAAATAATTGAAAACGGAGCTGTCGTTGTTGAAGATGGAAAGATTGCAGATATTGGAGAATTTAGCGAAATATTGAAAAAATACAAGAATTCAATCCCTATATATGGGAATTCTAACTCTGCCTTGATACCAGGATTTATAAATACTCATACTCACGCTGCAATGGTTTTATTCAGAGGAATTGCTGATGACCTCCCATTAAAGCAGTGGCTTACTGAACATATATGGCCTAGAGAAGCAAAATTTTTAAGTGAGGAATTTGTCTATGACGGAACTCTGCTTGCCTGTCTTGA
>Ga0136652_1000237_pt1 | contig 28466 bp, 24 predicted proteins | sample ConPoolayeEmetaG_FD_94864 | JGI IMG/M metagenome (GOLD analysis project Ga0136652, IMG submission 94864) | Hot spring microbial mat communities from California, USA to study Microbial Dark Matter (Phase II) - Cone Pool mat layer E metaG... ...
CCTTTTTGCCCAAAATGAGATTTCTGATTATCAGTACCAGAATGAGAAATATCGTGAAGCCTATCAGGTTTATCTTAAAACTCGAGAGGCTTATTTAAAATATCAAACTCTGACTTCTCAAACAGACTTTAACAAAGCTAGTCAGGATTTTCTTTACTTGCGCGCGAAAGTGTTGCGTAATTACTTCCAAGTGATAAAAAAGATTTTGAGAGAAACAGTCGATATTGAACCCAACCAAAGACAAGCTTTAATCTTAGCTTTAGATAGGGAAATTGATAGTCTTGAAGCCTATGAAAATCAATTACAAAATCTTCAACAACCTACCCTTAATGACCTCTGGGAGATTTCTTTAAGAGTAGAGAGGAGGGTTAATTTTTATAAAAAATTAGCTTATCAAAGTCTTGCAAACATTATTTTGGGAAGAATGCGTTCTTTAAATTCCGAGAGCGTCGCCATAAATTTTTTATTGGAAGAAAAAATTAAAAATAATCCTGATAAAGAGGTTACACTTTTAAATCAATGGTTGCAAACGGTGAGAGATAAGACTTATCAGTCGCAAAAAAATCTTGAGAAGGCAGAAAATTATCTTGAACTCTTAAATAAAAGTGAGACCGGTCAAGATGCTTATAATTTTTATTTAAAGATTCAAGAAGAATTAGGTAAAGCAAAGGCAGGATTTTTAGAGAATCTTAATTTTCAAAGAGAAATTTTAATAACAATTAAAGAGTAACAAAGGATGAGAAACAATGAGGGAAAACTTAAGCAGTGAAGAATTTACTCCCTTTGGTGGAGAAAATTTACCCTTCAAAGAGATCGAGAAGGAAGAGTTACCAAGGGAAGAAAAAAATATTAAATTTAAATTTTTTTTAATGATTTTTATTATTTTTATTTCTTTTATTTTTCTTTTAACGCTTAAACGGCAGAATTTTAATTTTTCTCCTCAACCAAGTTGGTTGCCTTCGCCGGCACACTTTTCTCCTTCGCCAACGGCAACCGGTTTAGTAAATAATAATATTGAAGAAAAAATAGATCTTTTTGAAAAAAAATTAAAAGAAACAGATTTGCAACAAACCGAATTTTCTTTTCCCTTGCTTGATTTTGCCTTCAGTATAGGGACTAAACAGTGAAACCTCTCGCAGAAAAAATTCGACCGCAAACTTTAAAAGAGTTTGTAGGCCAAAGCCATTTAATAGGTGAAAATATGCCCTTAAAATTAGTGATAGAAAAAAAACAGATTTTTTCGATGATTTTTTGGGGTCCCCCAGGTTGTGGTAAAACTACTTTAGCCAAAATTCTTGCCCAAGAAGTTGGTTTGCCATTTTTTTCTTTATCTGCGGTTTCGGCTAGTAAAAATGATTTAAAGAAAATTATTGATTCAATTAATAAGGGCTTGTTTCCTAAAGGTACCGTAGTTTTTTTGGATGAAATTCATCGTTTTAATAAAGCTCAACAAGATTATCTCCTGCCATATGTGGAAAAGGGAACAATCACTTTGATTGGTGCGACTACAGAAAATCCTTCTTTTGAAGTTATTGGACCTTTACTCTCCCGGTGTCGGATATTTGTTTTAAAAGAATTAAGTGCAGAGGAAATAGAAAAAATTATTTTACGCACCTTAAGTTATCTAGGAGGTTTAGTTTTGACTAAAGATGCTCAACAATGGTTAATTAATGTTGCCGCTGGTGATGCTCGTCAGGTCATTAATCTTTTAGAGGCTGCTTGTCATCTTTTTGGAGAAGAAATCAAAAAAAAGAAAAAAATTACTTTGGAAATTTTAAGAACCACTCTTCAAGCTCCTTATCTTCGTTATGATAAAGCCGGAGAAGAACACTACAATACTATTTCTGCTTTTATTAAAGCGATGCGTGCTTCTAATGTTGATGCCGCCTTATATTATTTAGCGCGAATGGTGGCGGCTGGTGAGGATCCACTTTTTATCGCTCGTCGAATGGTTATTTTTGCTTCAGAAGATGTGGCCACGCCTACTGCTTTAGTTGTTGCTAATGCTGTTTTTCAAGCTTGTCAACAAATTGGCTATCCAGAATGTCAGGAAAATTTAGCCGCCGGTGTGGTTTATTTAAGTTTAGCTCCCAAAGATCGTTCAAGTTACGAAGCTTATCTTAAGGCCTTGGCTGACGTTAAAAAATATGGAAATTTACCCATTCCCTTAAAGTTAAGGAATCCAGTGACAGATTTAATGAAAAAAATTGGTTATGGTCAAGATTACGAAAAGTATACCCAAGAGGATTTATTGCCCGATAAAATTAAAGGCCATCGTTATTATCAAAAAAATTCAAAAAAGTTTAAATGAAAACGGGAATAGCAAATTTACCACTTCATTATGGTAAGACACCACCATGGTTATTTCAACAAATGGTAAGGTTGGCAAGAGAAATTATGATTTTTATGGTAAGTGAATTTGGAGTTGATGATTTTTTGAGGCGTTTAAGTCATCCTTTTTGGTTTCAATCTTTAGCTTGTGTTTTAGGATTTGATTGGCATTCTTCGGGAACAACTACAACTACTTGTGGCGCCTTAAAAGAAGCAGTAAAAGGTTTAGAAAAGGATTTAGATTTATTCATTTGCGGGGGTAAGGGGGCTGCCTCTCGTCGAACACCAGAAGAGATTTCTAAAAAGGCTCCCCATGATAAGCAGTCATCGTTGATTTATGCTTCTAAAATGAGTGCCAAGGTTGATAATAATGCTTTACAAGATGGTTATCAGTTATATCAGCATAATTTTTTCTTTACTTCCAAAGGTAAATGGGTGGTTATTCAGCAGGGAATGAATCTTTCTGGCCGGATGGCGCGACGTTATCACTGGTTGTCAGATAAGGTAGCTAGCTTTGTGGAAGAGCCGCAGTCAGCAATTTGCGGGGAGAAAAAATTAAAACCTTTAAATTTGGTGGCCAAAAAAAGCAAACAAACAAGAGAAATAATTACTTCTCTTGCAAAAGACAAACCAGAAAATAATTTAAAAAAACTCAAAAAGATTGTTTATAGTTTAAATTTACCCAAAAGACATCAGATTTTAGTTTCTGATTTAAAACGAGAGTATTTAAGTAGAATTTTTCTCACAACTTATATTAAACAACCTTCCAATTTTGAAGAAGTCTTAATGATCGAGGGATTAGGTTCCAAAACCCTTCGGGCGTTAACTTTAATTGCCGAGTTAATTTACGGTGCCAAACCCTCTTATGAAGATCCGGTACGCTACGCCTTTACTCATGGTGGCAAGGACGGGATTCCTTATCCTCTTGATCTGCAAACTTATCAAACTTCAATTAACCTCCTCACGCAGGCGGTGAGAAAGATTAAATTTTCCCCTTGCCAAAAAGATAAAATCCTTAAAAGATTAAGCGCCTTTAATTACCGCTAAAGGCATCAGCTTGGCAACCTTTTTGGTTAGACCGGCTTCAACTAAAGTTTCAATGACTTCCGTAATATTTTTATAAGCCTGAGGTGCTTCATCAGCAATGCGAGGGAAGGGCTGGTTATAGATAACCTTTTCCATTTGTTTTTTAAAATCTTCAAGCTTTATTCTTTTTTTTGCTTCGGTTCGTGACATGGCTCGGCCGGCACCATGATTGATTGAATCAAAAGTTTCGCTATTAGCTGCTAAACCTACCATGATGTAAGAAGGAGTACCCATACTGCCGGGAATAATTGCTGGATGACCGGTTGCTTGGTATTTTTTTGGATTTTGTTGGTGATTTGCTGGCAAAGCGCGAGTAGCACCCTTTCGATGGACTAAGAGATTTTTACCTTTATGGATTTCCCATTTAGCAATATTGTGAGCCAAATCATAAAGAAGTTTAAGTTCATTCCCAAATTCTTTTTTAAAGATTTGGCGAAGGTAATAAGTTATTAAACTTCGATTACAAAAAGCAAAATTGACTGCCGCAGCCATTGCCCCAAAATAAGCTTGTCCCTCTTTCGTGGTTATTGGAAGAGCAGCTAGGCCTTTTGTTGGTAATTTTAGCTGATATTTAGGAGCCAATCTCCAAAAAAGATCAGTATAATCAAGACAAGTTTGATGTCCCAACGCCCTTGAACCAGAATGGACCATTAAACAAATTTGTTGATTAAATAAACCAAAAGCAGTTGCCAAAGCCGGATCGTAAATTTCTGTTACTTTTTGAATTTCAATAAAATGATTGCCCGAGCCTAAACTACCTAATTGTTTGAGAGCCCTTTTTTTGGCTCTTTCACTTAAGGCTTCAAAATTAGCTTCTTTAAATCTGCCTGATTCTTCAATGACTTTAAGGTCGGCTTTTAAAGCATAGCCCTTTTTGACAAGATAGGTAACGCCTTCTTTAGTGATTCTTTCCAGCTCGAGGCTTATTTTTTCTTTTCTTTTTCCTCCAAGGCCTATGGGAATATTTTTTTCAATTTGGTGACTAAGATAAGAAAGAAATTGAGGTGTAAAAACTTTTTTTTCATAATTTATTCTCGAAGTTAAGAGCCTGACGCCACAATTAATATCCATACCTACTGCGCCTGCTGAAATTAAACCATCGGTGGCCATTACGCCTCCAATAGGAAGACCAAAGCCTTCATGAATATCAGGCATACCAATCACAGGCGAAACAACGCCTGGTAAACTCGCAGCTTCTAGAAGTTGTTTTAAGGCTAAATCTTGAGTAATTTGGGGTAAAAGTGATTCTTTGGCATAAAAAATTACCTCCGCTTGCATTCCTTGTTGTCTTTCTAAACGATATTTATTGACGCCGATTTTTTGAAAATTAATTTTCATTTTTAATCTTCATTATTTTAACACGCGCTTAAATTTTTTAAGGGAAAGGATTGATTAAGGTATAATATAATTTATGAAAAATCAATTTAAGAGCCCCAGCTGTGGTCGTTTAAGTCTACAGCAAATGGTGAGGGAAATTGTTGATTTTGTCAACCAAGAACCAGAGTTTTATTATCAACTGGTAATTGGCAGTGATTCTCATCAGAAGAAAACAGAAAACAAGAAGTTTTTAACGCTAGTAACGGCAGTGGTGATTTATCGTCAAGGTAAAGGCGGGCGTTATTTTTGGCATCGCCAAACTTTGTCCAAAGTTTACAGCCTCAAAGAAAAAATTTATGCCGAAACCATTGCTTCTTTAAATTTAGCCCAAGTTTTACTACCCTATCTGAATAGAGCTCTGAATGGCGAAAGACATTATGATTTGGAAATTCATATTGATGTTGGTCGAGTGGGTGCAACCAGAGAGATGATTAAAGAATTGGTGGGTATGGTTACTGGTAATGGGTTCACGGCTAAGACTAAACCTGAAGCTTATGGGGCAAGTAAAGTAGCGGATAAACACACTTAAAATAATGAGTTAAAATAGTTCTATGAGATTGTTAATTACCGGTGGTGCTGGTTTTATTGGTTCAAATTTTATCCTTTACTGGTTAGAGAAATATCCTAAGGACGAAATCCTTAATTTTGATAAATTAACTTACGCCGGGAATTTAGAGAATTTAAAATCAGTGGAAAAAAATCCACATTATCAGTTTATTAAAGCTGATATTTGTAATCCTCAAGCAGTTAACAAAGCTATGCGAGGTGTTGATTTGGTTGTTCATTTTGCAGCTGAATCTCATGTAGATCGTTCTATCTTAAACCCTACGGCTTTTGTTAAAACTAATGTTTTAGGTACGCAAGTTTTACTGGAAGCTGCCCTAAAACATCAAGTAAAAAGATTTCATCATGTTTCCACGGATGAGGTTTTTGGTACTTTAACTCTTAATTCAAAAGAAAAATTTAATGAAAAATCTCCTTTTAAACCAAATAGTCCTTATGCTGCTTCAAAAGCCGGAGCTGATTGCTTAGTGAGGGCTTATTTTAAGACTTATGGTTTACCAGTTACTGTAACCAATACCTCGAACAATTATGGCCCTTATCAATTTCCTGAAAAATTAATTTCTTTAGCAATTACTAATCTTTTGGAAGGAAAGAAAGTGCCGATTTATGGGCAAGGCAATCAGGTAAGGGACTGGTTGTATGTGGAAGATCATTGTCGGGCAATTGATTTGGTGTTGAAGAAAGGTAAAATTGGTGAAACTTACTGTATCGGTGGTTTAACAGGAGAAATTTCTAATTTGGAAGTGGTTTATAAATTGCTTAAAATTTTCAAGCAGCCAAAAGATCGTATAGTTTTTATTAAAGATCGACCGGCCCATGATGTTCGTTATGCTTTAGACTGGAGTAAAGCAAAAAAAGATTTGGGTTATCAGCCCCAATTTGATTTTGAAACTGCTTTGAGAAAAACTGTTCAGTGGTATCAAGAAAATCAAAGTTGGTGGCGAAGAGTCAAAAACAGGGAATATCAAAAATATTACCGACAATGGTATGGCACTGATTACTAAAAAATGAGCTATAATTTTTTTACCTTAGCCAAAATTAAGAATTATCCCTTCATTGAGGGAGTAAAAGTTTGTCCTTTGACAACTCATCGGGATTCACGAGGAATTTTAGTAGAAACTTTAAATCAACGTTGGCTAAAGGTTTTTAATAAGCAAAAATTACCCTTTGCTCAAACTTATTTTTCTCTTACTTATCCTAATGTCGCGCGTGATGAGGATCGGTGGCATTATCATCCTTACAAACAAGTTGATCGATTTGTGGTGATTCAAGGAGAAGTGATTTTTGCGCTTTATGATTGGCGTCAAAAATCTAAGACTTACGGCTTACTTAATCTTTTTAGAATGGGAGAAATTAATAAAGATGAAGGTTATTACCTTTTACTTATTCCCGTAAATGTTCTTCACTGTTTTTTGGTGATTAGCCAACGGCCGGCAATACTTTTGAATTATCCTACGAGTACTTATGATCCTAAAGAAGAGGGTAGATTATTTTTTGATCAGTTAAAGATAAAAGGAAAAGATTATTTTTCTTGGCAGCCTTTTCGAGCTCTTTTTACCCATAAAAAAAAGATTTTTAAATTAAATAGATAAAAGATGAAGTTAATTTTGGGTAGTGGTTTATCTGGTTTAGTGGGTTCTCGTTTAGTAGAACTCTTACAAAATAATTATCACTTTGATAATCTTGATTTAAATACAGGTATAGATATTACTCAACAGCAACAAGTTGAACAAAAAATTTTTTGTTCAAAATCTAATATTTTAGTTCATTTAGCTGCTTTTACCGATGTTGATAAGGCTTGGGAAGAGAGAGGGAATAAAAAGGGAAAATGCTACCAAATAAATGTTCTTGGCACACGCTATCTTGCGCAAGCCTGCCGAAAATTCAATAAATACTTAATTCATATTTCTACCGATTTTGTTTTTGATGGTCGTAAAAATCAACCTTATGTAGAAGAAGATAAGCCTTGCCCTTTGGAATGGTACGGCCAAACTAAATATTTAGCCGAAGAGGAGGTGGCAAAGTCAGGTTGTCGTTTTGTAATTTTAAGACTAGCTTTTCCTTTTAAGGCAAAGGCGGCGCCTCTAAATTTAGAACCAAAACCAAAAGTTGATTTTTTAAGGAAAATCATCGCTAGTTTAAAAGCAGGTAAGGTTCTTAAAATGTATTTTGATCAGATTTTTACACCTACTTTTATTGATGATTTGGTGAGAGTAATTGAGTACTGTTTTTTAAATCAACCGGAAGGAATTTATCATGCTGTCGGTTCAACTTTTATTTCTCCCTATGATTTTGCTTCTTTGGTAGCTGAGATTTTTAATTTTGATAAAAGATTGATTAAAAAAGCAAGCATAAAGGAATTTAAAACTAAAAATTTACGACCTCGCCAAGCTTATTTAGCGCTTTCAAATCAAAAATTAACTAGAGAATTTAAAATAAAAATGTTAGGGGTAAGAGAAGCTTTGCAAACAATAAAAAAACAACAAGAAGATCTGGGCGCCTTTGCCGTGTAAGTTTTAAAGACTGCTTTAAGCGCCATTTTTCAATTTGATGATGATTACCAGAAAGTAAAATCTTTGGCACACGCCAGCCTTTATAAACTTCAGGACGAGTATATTGAGGATATTCAAGGAGCTTTAAATTTTTTCCGTTGATTTTTACTAATTGAAAACTTTCATTTTTAATTGTCTCTCGACTTTTGAGTACTCCTGGAATTAACCGAACAACTGAGTCAACCACGACCATAGCAGGAATTTCTCCACCCGTAAGGACATAATCACCGATAGAGATTTCCTCATCGATAAGTTTACTTACCCTTTCATCGACCCCTTCATAATGACCGCAAATTAAAATTAAATGATCTAAGTTACTTAATTCTTTGGCCTTTTTTTGATTAAAAATTTTGCCTCTAGGTGATAAAAGAATAACTTTGAGATTTAAATTTTGCTTTTTGGACTTAAGCGAAGCTAGGGCTTTGGCAATTGGTTCAATCATCATGATCATGCCTTTGCCGCCACCGTAAGGTTTATCATCAATCGTTCTATGTTTATCTTTACTCCATTTTCTTAAGTCATGAATTTTAATTTCTACCAATTTTTTATTTATAGCTCTTTTGATGATACTTTCCTTGAAAGGGCCAACAAACATTTTGGGGAAAATGGTGATAATATCAATTTTCATTATTTGTATTCTAAAACTAAAATTAAAATAAGGCAATTAATTTTTTTATTGTGCTAAACTGAATTCACTGTTATACTTGCTTTTATGAAAATTGCTATTGTTGGTACTGGTTATGTTGGTTTGGTGACAGCCGCTGTTTTTGCCAAACTAGGACATAGAGTTTCGGCGGTTGATATTGACGAAAAAAAAATTAAGGCCCTGAAAGCTAACAAAATTCCCTTTTTTGAGCCAGGTTTAAAAGCAATTGTTAGTGAGGGCGTAAAAAAGAGTTATTTAAAATTTACTACCAGTTATAAAGAGGCCTTGGGGGGAGCGCAGGCAGTTTTTATTTGCGTCGGAACACCCTCAAAAGCCAATGGTGGTTATGATTTAAGCTTTGTTTTTTCTGCCGCCAAAGAAATTGCCAAAGCTTTAAAGAGTTACAGTGTTATCGTCATCAAAAGTACAGTTCCGCCAGGAACCACCGCACAAATTAGAGAAATTATTCAAAATAATACCCACATTTCTTTTGATTTAGCCTCTTGTCCTGAATTTTTAAGGGAAGGTTCAGCGGTAGAGGACAGTTTTCATCCTGCAAGGATTGTGATTGGGACAGAGTCAGAAAAAGCTAAGTCTTTGTTACTAAAAATTCATCAAGCCATTGAGGCACCAAGAGTAATCTGTGATATTAAATCTGCTCAATTAATAAAATACGCAGCCAATGCCTTTTTAGCCACGAAAATTTCTTTTATTAATGCGATAGCTATCCTTTGCGATAAGATTGGTGCTGATATTCTTAAGGTAGAGGAAGGTTTAGGTTTAGATCCGCGGATAGGGAAGAGTTTTTTACAAGCAGGCTTGGGTTACGGCGGCAGCTGTTTTCCGAAAGATATCCAAGCTTTAATTGTTTTTGCCAAACGCCAAGGTTACGATTTTGATTTTCTAAAACAGGTAGAATTAATTAATAAACATCAAATAGATTATTTAATAAGCAAATTAAGAAAAGTTTTTGGCGGTGAGTTAAAAGGCAGAAGGCTAACCATTTTAGGTTTATCTTTTAAGCCCCAAACCGATGATTTGAGAGAATCAAGAGCGATTTTACTGATTAAGGAACTTAAAAAAGAAAGGGTAAAAATTAAAGCCCATGATCCCGTAGCGGTGCCACAAATTAAAAAATTAGCAAAAGTATTAAATATCAAATGTTATAAAAATGTTTATGAATCAATTAAAAACTCCGATGTTTTAATTTTGGTTACCGAATGGCCAATTTATCGGAAACTAGATTTTGTTAAGGTTAAAAAATTAATGAGGCAGCCTATTTTAATTGATGGTAGAAATTTTTTGGAAAAGGAAAAATTAAAAAAAATCGGTTTTATTTATGAAGGAATCGGCAGCCGTTAAGAAGCAAAAAGTTGCTTTAATTACCGGCATCACCGGCCAAGATGGCTCTTATTTATCAGAACTTCTTTTATCTAAGAATTATAAAGTGGTGGGTTTGGTAAGTAAAAAATACAACATTGGCTGGGATAATATAAGTCATTTAAGGGCTAAATTGATTTTGGAAGAAGGCGATCTTTTAAACAAGAATTCTTTAGAAAGAATTTTCTTGCGTTACCAGCCTGCGGAAGTTTATAATCTAGCTGGGATAACCTTTATTCCTACTTGTTGGGAAAAACCCGTTTTAGCTTTTGATATTAACGCGCTTGGCCCCTTAAGGATTTTAGAGATTATTCGTGATCGTTATCCTAAAACACGGTTTTTTCAAGCTTCTAGTGGTCAAATTTTTGGTTATCCCCAAGAAAGTCCTCAGACTGAGAAGACGCTTATTGCTCCTAAAGATCCTTACGCCATTGCTAAGGCCTGCGCCCATTTTATGGTTCGTTCTTTTCGCGAAAACTACGGTCTCTTTCTTGTTAACGGGATTTTATACAATCACGAGTCGCCTCGACGCGGTGAAGAGTTTGTTACCCGTAAAATTACTCTTGGTGCTGCCAAAATTAAGTTAGGACTGGCGGAAAATTTAAAATTGGGTAATCTTGAGGCTCAACAAGATTGGGGTTGGGCACCTGATTATGTTGAAGCGATGTGGTTGATGTTGCAAGCCAAAAAAGCGGAAGACTTTATTATTGCTACAGGAAAAATTCATTCCGTAAGAGATATTTGTTACCTTGCTTTTAAAACTCTGGGTTTAGATTATCGTCGCTACGTGATTCGTGATAAAATTCTTTATAGGCAACAAAGAGGAAAACCACTGATGGGCAACCCTTATAAAGCCAAAAAATTATTAGGTTGGCAGCCAAAAGTCACTTTTGAAGAGATGATTCAATTAATGACAAAAGCAGATTGCCAGCAATTAAAAAACAAGAAAGGAAAAAGATGAAGAGAAGAGCTTTAATTACCGGCATCACCGGCCAAGATGGCTCTTATTTGGCTGAATTTTTACTCAAAAAAAACTATGAGGTTTATGGTTTAACGCGGCGGACAAGCACGCCAAATTATGAGAGAATCAAAGATATTGTTGACAAGATTGAATTAATTCCCGGCGATCTTTTAGATCAACATTCTTTAACAGAAGCAGTTAAAAATATTCAACCAGATGAGGTTTATAATTTAGCCGCCCAGTCATTTGTGCCCACTTCTTGGAATCAGCCTGTTTTAACAGGTGAGTTTACCGCTTTGGGAGTAACGAGAATTTTGGAGGCGATTCGTTTAACTAAACCTGATGCTCGTTTTTATCAAGCTTCTTCTTCAGAGATGTTTGGTAAAGTTCAGGAAAGTCCTCAAAATGAAAAGACACCTTTTTATCCAAGGAGTCCTTATGGAGTAGCCAAGGTTTATGGTCACTGGATAACGGTAAATTATCGGGAGTCTTATAATCTTTTTGCAGTTTCCGGAATTCTTTTTAATCACGAATCGCCGCGGCGTGGTTTGGAGTTTGTAACCAGAAAAATTTCTCATGCTGTTGCCCGCATAAAATTAGGGAAGCAGAAAAAATTAAGACTTGGTAATTTAAAATCAAAAAGAGATTGGGGTTATACACCTGATTATGTCGAGGCGATGTGGTTGATGTTGCAACAAGATAAGCCCCAAGATTTTGTGATAGGTACCGGCAAAACCCATTCAGTAGAAGAATTTGTGAAAGAGGCTTTTAGGGTAGTGGGTATTGAAAACTGGCAGGCTTATGTTGAGGAGGATAAACATCTTTACCGGCCGGCAGAAGTCGATTTTCTCTGTGCCGATCCCACCAAGGCTAAAAAAATTTTAAAGTGGAAACCTTCCGTGACATTTAAAAAATTAGTGCAAATTATGGTCGAAGCAGATTTAAAAAGAGAAAAGTATGAAAATCGTTAACATCATTCCTACCTATAATGAAAAAGAAAATATTGGAAAGATGCTTGAAACTCTTCAAGAAATTGCCCAAAAGAATCCACAGTATGATTTTTACCATTTGATTGTGGATGACCATTCTCCTGATGGTACAGCCCAAATTGTCCGCCAGTATATGAAAAAGGATAAAAAAATTAAACTTTTGGAGGGTAAAAGAGTGGGTTTGGGTGAGGCATTGATAAGGGGTTATAAATACGCCGAAGACCATTTAGGGGCCGACGTGATTATTCCTAATGATTGCGATTTTTCTTTTGATCCTTATAAAATTCCCCAACTCTTAAAAAAAATTGAAGAAGGTTATGATGTGGTAGTGGCATCTCGTCATGTAGGAACAGGGGGTACAGAAGGGTGGAGTTTGTTTCGGAAATTAAATCACTTTATTGCCAATGAATTTTTTGCTTGGCATATTGCTGGGATTAAAGAGGTTCATGATCATAATGGTAATTTTAAAGCAATTAGAGTGAAAGGGGTATTGGAGAAAATTCCTATTTATAAACTTAGGGTTAAGGGTTTTGGTTTTCAATGTTATATTATTTATCAACTTTCTAAGGTAACCCAAAAATTCTTTGAAATTCCTGTAATTTTTAAATTTAGAACCGCAGGAGAGACTAAAGTAAGTTTTAACAAACGTTATCTCAAAACTTATTTAAGAGATGTTTTTGAATACATGTGGTTATGCTTGAAAATTCGTTTTGAAAAATCAGTCCGCTTTTTTAAAGTTGCTCTTATCGGTGCCGGTGGTGCCTTAATTCAATTTATCGTTTTTAATCTTTTGCGTCTAAACTTGCTGCCTGAATTAGCGGTGGCAATTTCAGTGGAAACAGCAATTATTTCTAATTTTATTTTTAATAACTTGTGGGCTTTTAAGGATAAAAAAATTGAATTTAAAAATTTAGGGGTTCTTTTTAAATTTTTCCAATTTAATTTTTTCTCCCTAGGTTCACTTTTAATTCAAGCAGGCGTGATGAAAATTGGCTTGATGATTTTCGGTCGATCCTTTCTTTGGGAAAATTTATTAGTTTGTTTAGGGATTCTTCTTGGGCTTTTTTGGAACTATTTTGCCTATAGTCATTTTATTTGGAAACTTAACAGGAAGCCTTGAAAGAGATATGCCGCTTAAACTTTCGGTTTTTTTGCCAGCTTACAATGAAGAAAGCAATATTGAGAAAACCATTTTCCAAATTGAGGAAGTTTTAAAGGTGATTGCCGATGATTGGGAGATTTTAGTTATCAATGATGGTTCTTTAGATAAAACGGGAGAAATCGTTAAAAAATTAATCAAAAATAATCCGCGGTTAAGACTTATCACTCATCTTAAAAACAAAGGCTATGGCGCTGCCATTAAAACTGGGCTTAAAAATGTTCGTTTCCCTTGGGTAGTCCAAATGGACTCCGACGGCCAGTTTGATTTTAGGGAAGTAAAAAAGTTGCTGGCAAAAAGAGATGAGGCTGATTTAATTATTGGTTATCGTCTGCGACGTACTGACAGTCGCTATCGACGTTTGATGGCAAAAATTTTATGGTTAGCAGATTTTATTTTATTTGGTTTGAATGTTAAAGATGTGGATTGTGGTTTTAAGTTATTTAAGAAAGAAATCATTGATAAAGTCCAGCCTTTGGTGACCGAAAGTGCCATCACCGTTACCGAATTCGTTGTTAGAGCAAGAAAAGCGGGTTTTAAGATTACGCAAGTGGGTGTCCATCATTATTCTCGTAAAGAAGGAGAGCAAACTGGTGGTAAGCCCCATATTATTCTTAAGGCAGCCTTCGAAGGGATAAAGCTTTGGTTCATCCTTCTTAAAGAAAAAATATGGAAATAAAAATTGATTTCAAAAAAGAAATTTTATTATTAGTTTTAATTTTATTAATAGCTGCTTTTTTACGTCTTTACCGTATTAAGGACTACCTTATCTTTTTGGGTGATCAAGGGAGAGACGTTTTAGTGGTGGCGAAGATGATCAAAGAGCACAAATTAATCCTGCTTGGTCCTACGGCTTCAGTTGGAGGTTTTTATTTAGGACCATTTTATTATTATTTGATGATTTTGCCTTTATGGCTAGCCTGTTTTGATCCAGTCGGCCCAGCAATTATGGTTGCCCTTTTTGGAATTATGACTGTTTTTATGCTTTATTTTTTTCTTAAGGTAGTTTTTAATCAACAACTAGCTTTATTAAGTTCTTTTTTTTACGCCATTTCGCCTCTGACGGTAAGAAATAGCCGTTTTTCTTGGAATCCCAATGTTCTTCCCTTTTTCTCTTTGGCTTTCTTTTTTTGTCTTTACTTGAGCAAACTAAAAAAACAAAGGTGGTTAATTTTAATTTCCGGAATACTTTTAGGAATTTGTTGCCAACTTCATTATCTTGCCTTAATTTTGGCGCCAATAGGCATTTTTTTAAACTTTGAAAGAAAGATTAAAGAATGGTTCCTTAACTGCCTTTATTTATTTTTAGGTTGCTTAATTAGCCTTTCTCCCTTTATAATTTTTGAATTTAGACATAATTTTACCAACTTTAGAGCCATTTTTGAGTTTATTACGAGAAAAAATGGAGCAGTTGCTTTTTACCCACTCAGTTTATTACCGGCTTTTTTTGAAATTTCCGCAAGAATCTTTGCCGATTTTTTAGGTTTACAGAAAAACTTTTTGCTAAATATTTCTCTTTATATTCTTTTGACTTCTCTTCTATTTTTGCTTTTTAGAACAAAAAATAAAAAGAAAAAAATAGGGATTTTAATTATTATTACTTGGTGGCTTCTGGGAGCCATTTTTTTAAGATTTTATCAAGGAACAATTTATGAGTATTATTATGGTTATCTTTACCCTCTGCCAGCAATTGCCTTAGGTTTTATTTTTGGTTTTTTCTTCCAAAAAAAATTTTTTCTTATTAAAGCTCTGAGTGCCGGTTTTGTGGTTTTTTTGGTTTATAATTGTTTAAGTAAACAGCCAATCCTTAAAGTACCTAATAAAATGTTAGCACAAACCCAAAGGATTGCAAAAAGTATTATTAGTAAAAGTCGGGGGCGACCTTACAATTTTGCCTTAATTTCTAAGGGTAATAGCGATCATGCTTATCGTTATTTTTTAGAAATAGAAAGGTCCGGTCCTACGCCCTTGGAAAAAAGGGTAGAAGAACAACTTTTTGTAGTATGTGAATCAGAAATTTGCCAACCCTTAGGTCATCCACTTTGGGAAATTGCCGCCTTTGGTCGAGCAGAAGTTGCTGAGGTCTGGGAAGATCAAGTGGGCATTCGTATTTTTAGATTGGTTCATCATGCTGATTCTCTTGATTGGGTTGGTAAACCTGCTCCTAAAGGCTAATAATGAAGAAAACAATTTTTTTATCAGTAATCATTCCTGCTTACAATGAAGAAGAAAACTTTAAAAAGGGAGTTTTAAAAGAAGTTGATGATTATTTAAAAAAGCAAAGATATTTATGGGAAGTAATTATAGTTGATGATGGTTCAATTGATCAAACGCCTAAATTAATTAGGGAATTTATCAAAAATCGTCAAAATTGGTCTTTAATTCAAAATCCCCATCAAGGAAAGGCAGCGGCAGTGATTCGAGGCTTTTTAACGGCGAGGGGGAAAAACATTTTATTTACTGACTTTGACCAAGCAACACCCATTACTGAAGTAAAAAAGATTTTAAAGAAAATTGAAGAAGGTTATCAAATTGTTATTGGCTCAAGAGAAATTAAGGGAGCGAAAAGGGAAAAAGAGCCTTTTTACCGTCATCTTATGGGTAAAGTTTTTAACTTTTTGGTGAGAATTTTGGTGATTAAAGGCATTAACGATACTCAATGTGGGTTTAAACTTTTTACGAGTGCAGCCGTAACTAAACTTTTTTCCAAAATTAAAGTTTATAAAGAGAGAAAAGTTGCCGATGCCTATACGGGAGCTTTTGATGTGGAATTACTTTTTCTGGCTAAAAAATATGGTTTTAAAGTGGCAGAGGTACCAATAAATTGGCATCATGTTAAGACAAATCGGGTAAATCCCCTTAAAGATTCTCTGAGGATGTTTTTTGATATTATCAAAATCCGCTTTTATGATCTTAGCGGAGAATATGAAAAGTAACTATTGGCTTTTCTTTCTTGCTTACAACTTAATTCTTTTGGCAATAACAATTTATTCTTATTCCCAGATCGATCTTAATCTTACACTTTCTGCCAATTATTTTTATCAAATCATTCAGCAAAAATTAATTTATTTAGGTTATTTCAATCGTCATTTTTCTGCTATAATTTATGGTTTTCTTTACCTTTTTCTTTTTATTTTTTATTTTTTGATTTTCAAAAATACTAAGGAAAAAAAACTTAAACTTAACCAAGTTTGGATTTTAATTTTTAGTACTATTTTCATTTTATTATTTTCCTATCCAGCTTTTTCTCATGATATTTTCAATTATATTTTTGATGCGAGGATTTTAATTTACCATCAGCACAATCCTTGGCTCTACACCGCCTTAGATTTTCCGACAGATCTTTGGACGCGCTTTATGCACTGGACGCATCGAACTTACCCTTATGGTCCTTTTTGGTTAACCGCGAGCCTTTTACCTTATACTTTAGGTTTTGGTAAATTTATCCTTACTCTATTTAATTTCAAACTTTTTTTGTCATTAGCTTATTTGGGAAATTGCTATCTTATTTATAAAATTATTTCTTTACCCGCCATGGTTTTTTTTGCTTTTAATCCTTTAGTAATTAATGAAAGTTTAGTAAGTCCTCATCTAGATGGTTTGATGACCCTTTTTGGTTTATTGGCAATTTTTCTTTATCTTAAAAGAAAAAAAAATTTGGGCTTGATGAGTTTAGGGGCTTCAATTTTAATAAAATATGCTACCTTAGGTTATTTGCCTTTATTTTTCCTAAAAATTAAAAAAGAATGGAGAAGCTGGGGGGCTTTTACTTTGACTCTTATCGCGATTATCATTCAGATTTTAATGCGCGAGCTATTGCCTTGGTATTTTCTTCCTCTTTTTCCTTTAGGAGTGATGTTAAACAATCAAAAACTCAGCCATTTGCTGGTAGCTCTTTCCTTAGGAGGAATTTTATATTATCTTCCCTATCTTTATTTTGGTGATTACACGCCCGTGGCTAAGCATTGGAGAAACTATTTGTTTATCAGTCCTCTTATTTTGAGTTTATTGATTAATTTATTGAACTTTTTCCAAAAGAGTGAATAAAAACCATTTAGTCTTAATTTTTATTTTTTTCTTAGCTCTATTTCTTCGCCTGCCTTATATTTTAAATGATCAATTTACTTTCGTTTTTGACATGGGTCGTGATATGCTGTGGACTCGTGATATGGTAGTCTTAAAAAAATTTTATCTTATTGGTCCCTGGGGAAGCTTAAACGGTGTTTTTTTTGGTCCTGGTTGGTATTATTTTTTAGCCATCCCCTTTTGGCTTTCAGGCGGTGATCCCCGCGCTAGTGTCATTTTTGTTTTCTTGATTAATTTACTGACTATTATTTTAGGATTTTTTTTGGGCAAAAAATTAAAAGACGAAAAACTGGGTTTAATTTTTGCTGTTTTAATGGCCTCTTCTCCCTTAATGACAAGTTTAGCTACTTTTGCCTTTCATGCTAATCTTTTACCTTTTACCACTTTAATTTTTATTTGGTCACTTTATAAAGTTTTACTGAAGAGGGATATTTATTTGCTTTTAGCGGCTTTAATGGCAAGTTTAAACTTTCATCTTGAACCAGCAGCCGCCATTTTTACTTCAATTACCTTATTAGTTTTTATTTTTTTAAACTTGAGACTAGTAAAAAATTTTAAAAATTTAACCTTTGCTATTTTTATCTTTATTTTTCCATTTATACCTCAAGTTATTTTTGAATTTAGACACCAATTTATTCAAGTAAAAGCTTTACTTGCTTTTTTAAAGGGTCAAAACCAAAGTTTAGGAGGTGTTTTGCCTTTAAATTTAAGAATCACAGATAGGTTTAATAAATTTCTGGAATTATTTTCTGGATCGGTTTTTAAATTTTCTCAAAAATGGCTTTTAATAATGATTATTTTCTTAATGTTTTTGGTTATTTTCGCTACTTATTCAAAAAAGAATAAAAAAATAAAAAATTTTATCAAAGTTAATCTTTTAACTCTTTTTATCCCTTTTCTTGGCTATATTTTTCTTTTCTCTCCGGAATTAAAAGGGTGGTATCTTTTTGGCTTAGTCATTCCTTTTATTTTTTTATTTGCTCTTTTTTTAAAAGAAATCATTAATAAAAATTTTATTACTGGCTTTTTGCTCTTAACTTTTTTAGTCATATTTAATAGTCATTTTCTTTTTTCAGAGTTTCAAGATGCTGGTACCTTAAAAATTCAAAAAAAAATTATTGACAGAATTTACGAAGACGCTCAGGGTCAACCTTTTAAAGTTTTCGTCTACACCCCTCCAGTTTATGAGTATCATTATCAGTATTTATTTTGGTGGTATGGTAAAAAAAGGCATGGTTATTGGCCAGAAGAATATAGTTACTTACCGGGGAAGACTGATTATGTTCCTTATAAAGAAAAATATTTAGCTAAGCAACTTCAAGAACAGCCTTCACAAAAGACGGAATTTTATTATTTAATTATTGAGCCAGATTTATTAACAAAGAGAATTGAAGATTGGCTTAGCAATTTTTCTGAAGATAAAATAATCAGCAGAGAAAAGCTAGCGGCTGGCATTATTCTTGAAAAGAGGCAAGAAAAAATTAAAAAGTAATCATTATAATAAAATTAAAGATGGTTAAGAAAACTTTGAGAACAAAATTGGTTTTAGGTTTAATTCTTGTCTTAACTTTTCTTTTAAGAATTATCAACCTTAATTATTTGCCTATTTTTACTGATGAGGCCATTTATATTCGTTGGACGCAAATTGCTAATCAAGATCCCAACTGGCGTTTTATTTCTTTAACTGATGGTAAGCAACCTTTATTTATCTGGTTGAATATGATTAGTCAACGGCTTTTTACTGAGCCTCTTTTTGCCGGTCGTTTAGTTTCAGTAATTGCAGGAGTTTTTACGAGCTTAGGTTTATTTTTTATGGGTAGCTTGCTTTTTAATAAAAGGGTTGGTTTTTGGTCAAGCCTTCTTTGGGCTATTTTTCCCTTAGCCCTTTGGCATGATCGGTTAGCTTTAATGGATAGTTTATTGGCGGCCTTTACCATTTGGGCTTTATGGTTGGAAGTGCTTTTAATTAAAAGTTTAAGAGTGGATGTTGCTCTTTTCTTAGGAATGACGATTGGTGGTGGTTTGTTAACAAAATCATCAGCTCAATTTCTTTGTTATTTGCTTCCCTTTAGTCTTTTATTAGCCAAATTTAAAAAGGCTAATAAATTCTTTTTAAAGTGGTTTGGGCTAGCTCTTTTAAGTTTAGCTCTCGCTTTATTAATTAACGCCATTCAAAGATTAAGCCCTTTTTATTATTTAGTAGGTTTAAAAAATTTAACTTTTATTTACTCTTTTAATGAAATTTTTTCTTTGAGTTTCTTGAGTCAGTGGCAAAGATTTTGGGGGAATTTGAAAGGGTTATCAGGTTGGTTGATGACATATTTAACACCTAGCTTTTTATTTTTAATTTTATTTTCTTTATTTGATTTTAAAAGATACTTTCGAATTAAAACTTATCTTCTTTTTTGTTTTTTGTTGCCATTTTTAACCTTAGCATTTTTTGGTAAAGTTCTTTATCCTCGCTTTTTTCTCTTTATGACTCTTCCTTTAATAATTTTAATGGCTTCGGCATTAGAAAAAATTAGGCTGATTAAAAATTCTTTTTTGATTTTTATTCTTTATCTTTTATTTTTCTCTTATCCTGCTTATTTTACAAGCCAGATTATTTTTAATCCCGTAAATGCACCTTTACCAAAGGTTGATAGAGGTCAATATTTAGACGATTGGCCTGCGGGTTGGGGAATAAATGAGGTTGTAGACTACTTAAAGAAAGAGTCGGTTAAAGAAAAAATTGCGGTGGCTACTGAAGGAACTTTCGGTCTTACGCCAGCCGCCTTAGAAATTTATTTGCATAATAATCCAAATGTCGAAATTAAAGGTTTTTGGCCAATTACGGATGGTTTTGAATGGTTAAAAGAAAAGGCAAAGAAACAAAAAACTTTTGTGATTTTTAAAGATACCCAAAGGCCTGATTCTACTTGGCCTTTGCAATTAATAGCGAAATATAAAAGAGGCAAGAGTGACAATCATTTAAGTTTATATTACTTAAAAATTAATGAATAGATCTTTTGTCATTTTTTTAGTTCTTTTAATTTTGGCTTCAATTAAATATTTTTATAAATTTGAAGAACGGGCCTTTTTTGAATTTGATCAAGAATATCTAGCTTGGCAGGCTAAGGAGATTTTAGTGGATAAGAAGTTTAGTTTAATTGGTGCCCCGACGTCGGTAGGTGGCATGTTTATAGGACCTCTCTATAATTATTTTATGGCGATGGCTTTTTATTTGGGAGGCATGCACCCTTATACTGTGTCTTTAGTGAGTAATTTTTGGGCAGCTTTGAACCTTTTGTTAATTTTTTGGATAAGCCAAAAACTCGCCGGCTGGCGGACAGCTTTTTTTTCTTTTTTATTGGCTCTTTTTAGTTTTTCCTTTTTAAACCAGGCCGGTCTACCACCACTGCTTTTTCCTTTACCGCTAATTTCACTTTTAATTTTTTATTTTCTGTCTCAAAAACCACAAAAAGCTTTGCTTCTGGGCACTTTAACAGGTTTAGCCTTACATCTTCACTTTACGGCGCTGTTTTTTTTACCTCTTGTTATTTTCTTTTTAGAGCCCTTAAATTTTAAACCCTTAAGATCTAAAGTTAAAAATATTTTTTTATTTATGTTACCTGTTTTTGTTTTTTCTTTACCTTTATTAATTTTTGATTTACGTCATCATTTTTTTATCTCTCAAAACCTTTTTATTTTTCTTAAGCAAAAAAACAATCTTTCTTTTAATTTTTTAAATCAATTTTTAAATTCCTTTAAGATTTGTTTAGAAAACCTAGGCAATCTTTTTTTTAATACGACATTAGCTTTAAAATTAATACTGGCTCTTTTTTTTATAATTTCCTATTTATTCTTGAAGCAGAAAAAAAAATTGGATCTGACTTTAGCTTGGTTGTTTATTCCTCCTTTCTGTTTTTCTTTTTATGGGGGGCATATTATTAACTATTACTATGTTTTACAGGAACCAATTTTTTTAATTTTAGTAGGAGAAGTTTTGGCTAGTTTGAGTAAAAAATTGCTGGGAAGATTTTTTTTGATAAGCTTTCTTTTCCTTTTTATTTTTTTTAATTTTAAAAATTGGTATCTTTGGCAAGCTGAACCTTCGCTGTATGCAAAATTAAGCGTTTTTAATTTTATTAAAAAAAAAGTAAAAGACAAGCCTTTTTATCTTTCCTTTACCATTGAGTCTCCGTGGATGGGCGGTTATCACTATTTAAGTTATTTTTTCAAATTTAAACTTCAGCCCCAACCCAACTCTTCAATTTATCCTACTTATACCATTATTTATCCTTCTTTTTGGCAGGGGATTAAACCTGATTATGTTTTTGGGTCTATTGGTTTAGGCGTTCCTAAAAATGAATAAAAAAGATTTTTTTTATTTAATCATATTTTTATTTTTTTGGCTGGTCTTTTTTCGTAAACTATTTTTTTTTCATAAATTTCCCGTTCCTGGCAATCTTTTGGTTTGGTTTTTTTCGCCATGGAAAGAAGAACAGTGGCCGCAATATCCAGGAGGTGTTTATAAACAGGGTCTTTTTGGTTTTGACACGATAAGACAAATTTATCCTTGGCGTTCTTTTACTACCCAACAATTATTGAACTTTCAATGGCCTTTATGGAATCCCTATCAATTTAGCGGTGCTCCTCATTTAGCTAACTTTCAAACAGCTATTTTCTACCCATTAAATTTAATTTACCTTATCCTTCCGCAGATTTATGCTTGGACAATTTTATTAATTAGCCAACCACTTCTGGCAGCCTTTTTTATGTACCTTTTTGCTAAAAAAATGAGAATTTCGCCTTTAGGGTCTTTTTTAAGCGCCTTTTCTTACGCTTTTTCTTTACCAATGTCTGTTTGGTTAATTTGGAATATTCATGCTTTTCAGTTTGCTTATTTACCTTTAATTTTTTATTTAATTGAATGCTATAAAGAAAAACAATGTTTTATTTATTTATTTTGGCTTTGGTTGAGTTTAGTTTTAACTTTTCTTGCGGGTCACCCTCAAATATTTATGTTTATCTTAATTTTTTCTAGTTTATATTTTTTATATCGAGTCAAAAAATTTATTCCTTGGTTTTATCTTTGTTTGGGAGTTATTGGAGCAACTATGGTAGTTTGGTTGCCTTTGTTAGAATACTATCTTCTTGCTTCAAGAGAAATCCCTTCTTCAGAATTTTCTTTTATAAAAACTTTACTGCCGTGGCAAAACTTGATTACTTTAATTTCACCAGATTTTTTAGGCAATCCTACCACTGATAATTATTGGGGTGGCCATGATTATACTGAAAGCGCTGTTTATTCAGGTGTAATTGCCTTTACTCTTGCTTTAGTGACAATTTTTTCAAAAAATAAAAATAAAAAATTTTTTACTGCCACAATTTTAGTTGTTTTTAGCTTCTGCCTAAATTGGTTTTTGCCTAAAATTTTACTTTGGTTAAAAATTCCAATTTTTACTACCAGTACCGCTACGAGAATTTTATTTTTAGCCACTTTTAGCTTTTGTGTCTTAACCGGTTTTGGTGTTGATGAGTTTTTAAAATTAAAAAGGTTACCAAAAATAATATTTTTTCCAGGATTGATTTATTTTCTTCTTTGGGTAGGTCTAGAGTTTGGCATTAAATTTTTCTCCTTTCAATCTTGGTTTGTCTATTTAAAAGTCATGAAACGAAATCTAATTTTACCATCCGTGATTTATTTTTTAACTATCATATTTCTTGTTTTAACAAAATCTCTTAAAAATATAAAATTAAATTTTTTATATCTTCTTATCCCTTTGGCGGCTTTGGATCTTTTTTATGTAGCAAATAAAGTTATTCCTTTTACTTATAAAGAATTAGTTTTTCCTCCTCATCCTTTGTTAGAATTTCTTCAAAAAAATAGTCAAATTTATCGTTTTGCTGGCACTAATCCTGCTGATTTTGAAAGTAATTTTGCGACATATTATCGCCTTTTTTCTCCAGAAGGCTATGATACTTTATATCCTCGTTATTATGGAGAGCTAGTTTGGGCCGCCGCTGAGGGACGTTATAAAGATGATATTTCGCGAACGACAGTGATTTTGCCTTTTAATAAAAATAAATATCGTTATCGTTTAGAAGACTTATTAGGAATAAAATTCCTTTTAAACAAAGATGATCATTATCGTTCCGAGTGGGATCATGACGAGACTTCATTTCCTCAAGAAAGATATCAATTAGTCTGGCAAAGGAAAAATTGGAAAATTTACGAAAATAAAAAAGTTTTACCGCGAGCCTTTTTAGTTAATAATTTTGTAGTAATAAAAGATAAAAGAAAAATTATTGAGGAAATTTACCAGCAAGCTTTCAATCCTTTAGAAACTGTAATTTTGGAAGAAGAGGTTAGCGCAAAAAATTTAAAACTTTCCTCGAGGGAAGGCAAACTTAAAATAAATAATTATTCAGCTAATAGGCTTGAACTTGAAACGACGGCCGAAGATGATAAATTTTTATTTCTTTCTGACACCTATTATCCAGGTTGGCAGGTTTATCTTGACGGTAAAAAGGGTAAAATATATAAAGCTAATTATGCTTTTAGGGCAGTTTTAGTTCCTGCTGGACAACATCAAGTAGTTTTTCTTTATCAGCCTTTAAGCTTTAAAATAGGGTTAAGGGGAAGTTTTTTATTCTTGATTTTAATATTAATTTTTTTAATAAAATTTAGATCTAAAGGAATAGCGGCATGAATAAAGCAAAATTAAAACTTACCATTATTATACCTGTTTTCAATGAAGCAAAAACTGTTAAACAGGTAATTCAAAGAGTCTGGCGCCAAAAACAGTTAATTTCAGAGATTATTGTTGTTGATGACGGTTCAACTGATGGCTCTCAAGCTATTTTAAAAGCGTTGGCTAAAAAGGGAATGATTAAACTTTTACTTCATCAAAATAATCAGGGTAAAGGAGCCGCGATAAAGTCAGCTCTTAAAATGATTAATGATGGTTATGTGCTTATTCAAGACGCTGATTTGGAATATGACCCAGTAGATTATAAAAAATTAATTAAGCCAATTTTGGAAGGGAAGGCTAAGGTAGTTTATGGTTCGCGTTTCACTGGTGAGCATCGTAATATGTTCTTTTGGCACATGCTTGCTAATAAAATTTTGACTCTTTTAACTAATGTTCTTTTTGATACTACTCTTTCTGACATGGAAACCTGCTATAAGCTTCTACCAGCAGAGTTTTTAAAAAGTATTAATTTACGTTCGAAAAAATTTGACTTTGAACCAGAAGTTACAGCTAAAATTCTGAAAGCCGGGATTCGAATATATGAGGTGCCGATTTCCTATGCCGGTCGAGAATATTCAGAAGGGAAAAAAATTAGTTGGCTTGATGGTTTATCGGCTTTCTTGACCCTTTTTTACTATCGTTTTTTTAATTAAGATGAGAAAAAAATTAATTAAATTTTTATTCCCCCTTTTACTTATTTTTTTAACAATCCCTCTTCTTTTACCCTTTTTGAGAAAGGGATATTTTGTGACACACGACGGTGAATGGGCGATTGTGAGACTTTCGGCTTTTCATTTTGCCCTGCGTGATGGACAATTACCCCCGCGCTGGGCGGGCAATTTATTTCATACTTATGGCTATCCGGTATTGAATTTCAATTATCCTCTTCCGCCTATCATAGGAGAGATTTTACATCTTTTAGGCTTCAGCTTTGTCGATTCAGTTAAAGGCGTGTTTATTCTCAGTGTAGTTTTCTCAGCTGTTTTCTTTTATTTATTTTTAAATGAAATTTTTTCTCAGTCAACCGCTCTTTTAGGTACGATTTTTTATCTTTACTATCCTTTTCGGATGGTTGATTTATATGTGCGTGGTTCTGTAGGTGAATCATTGGTTTTTGCGCTTCTGCCTTTAGTTTATTGGTCCTTAATTAAATTAAAAAAAAGAAAAAATAAACGCTGGCTTGCTATTTCTAGTTTAAGTACGGCTTTATTAATTTTGGCCCACAACAGTTTAGCGCTGGTTAGTTTGCCGTTTATTTTTCTTTTTATGATCTATTTATTTTTTTTGAAAAAGGACAATCAATCTTTTTTTCTTTTTTTAGTTTCAGTGCTTCTGGCTTTTACTCTTTCTTGCTTTTTTTGGTTACCTGCCCTTTATGAAAAACAGTGGACCAATCTTTTACCAGAAATTATTACTAAACCTACACACCATTTTGTAGAGCTAAAAGAATTGATAATTCCCAAAAATACCCCTTCTTTATCTTTTCAATTAGGTTTAGTTCATTTAGTTTTTGCTCTCCTCAGTTTGTGGTTCTTATTCTTTAAAAAATTTAATTATTTGGTTTTATTTTTTGTTTTTGTTTTATCAATTAATCTTTTTTTCCTTTTTCCAGTTTCAAAAATTTTTTGGGAAAAGCTTCCTCTTCTCGTTTTTGTAAGTTATCCTTGGCGACTAATGGTACCTCTTGGTTTTTATCTTTCCATTATTAGTAGTTATTTTTTAGTCTTTTTTAATCAAACGGTTAAATTTTTAATAATAACCTTGATTTTTTTAGTTTTATTTTTTATGACCAAAACCAATCGCCAACCAGCGGTTTATATTAATAAGGATGATATGTACTATATTACCAATCAATCAACCACCATTGAAGGTGACGAAAATACTCCTCTGTGGGTTAAAGAACCACCAAAAATTGCTCCCAAGGAAAAAATTGAACTTAAAGGTAGCTACCAAATTGAAAAATTAAAAAGCAATCTTATAGAATTTTCCGTAGCTGCGACTCAACCACAAGAAGTAAGAGTTAATACGCTTTATTATCCCGGTTGGCGGGTTTTTGTTGATGGCAAAGAAAGAGTGGTTAATTATGAAAATTCTAAGGGTGTGATTAGTTTTAAATTATTTCCTGAAGATAAACACGTAAAATTAGTTTTTCAAGAAACAACTCTAAGATTAATAGCAGATATTATTAGCTTCTTTAGTTTTCTGGGTTTGTTGATTTTATTTTTATGAGAAATTGGTTTTTAATTATTTTTCTAATTATTGTTGTTTCATATCCGGCATTAAAGAATTTCTTAAAACCAGGATTTTTTGAATGTCATGATTGTAAATTCCATATTTTAAGGATTTTTTTTATGCATAAAGAACTCAAACAGGGTCAATTTCCAGTACGCTGGGTAGGTGACTTAAACAATGGTTATGGTTATCCTACTTTCAATTATTATTATCCTGGGCCCTATTATTTAAGCCAACCATTCTTATTAATGGGATTAAATACCATTGATAGTTATAAAATTGTGATTATTTTTACTTACATTCTTTCAGGTATTTTTATGTTTTTATGGTCAAGAAATTATTGGGGAAACTGCGGAGGTTTAGTGGGTGCAATATTATATTTATATGCGCCATATCGTTTTATTAGTCTTTATGTTAATGGTACTTTTGGAGTAGCCGTTTCCTTTGCGCTCATTCCCTTGGTTTTTTGGTCTTTCTACCTTTTATCCCAGAAAAAAAATTTAAAATTTATTATTCTTGGTAGTTTTTCTTTAGCTTTCTTCCTTATAAGCCACAACGCTACCGTTTTGATGTTTATACCTCTTTTTATGGCTTATCTTTTTTATTTAATTTTTAAGTCTCCACATAAAAAAAATATTATTTTTCGTCTCGTTTTAAGCCTCTCTTTATCATTTCTTCTGGCTGCCTTTTTTCTTTTACCTATGATTTTTGAACTAGTTTACGTTAGATTAAAAGAAATAGGTGTGACTTCTTCTTATCAGAATGACTTTCCTTCTTTAGAACAACTAATCTATTCAAAATGGGGTTATGGTTATTCGGTTAAGGGTTTAAATGATGGGATGTCTTTTCAGTTGGGAGGAGCACAATGGTTAGTCATGTTTCTTTCCTTAATCTTTCTCTCACTGAACTTAAAGAACAACTTTAAAGAGAAAAAATTAATTATTTTATTTATTGTTAGTTTTTTTATTTTTTTATTTTTAATGATTGATAGCTCTCTTTTTATTTGGCAATTACTTCCAATTATTCAACGTATAGAATTTCCTTGGAAAATATTATCAGTAGAAACTTTTATTGTTGCTTTTTTGGCTGGAGCCTTAATTAATTTTTTAAGAAATAAATTTTTAAGCCGGCTCTTGGCAGTATTTTTAATTGTTTTAGCCCTTTATACTAACCGTAATCATTTGCGGCCTGCTACCTTTGACAGGTTTAATGAAGAACATTTCTTAAAAGATCCTTTTACCGCGGATACCCGAGCTGAACTTATGCCGATTTGGAGTAATAATTTGCCCAAAATTGACCCTCAAAAATTAACCTTGGTTTCAGGTCAGGGAGAATTAAAAAAGATTAAAGCCACGAGTATTGATTATCAGTATCAAGCGAAAATTATGACGCCGGCAGTCATAGAAACTGGTTGGTTGTATTTCCCCAACTGGAATATTTATCTTAATAAAAAGAGGGTAACTTGGGAACTAAAAAAGGAGGGCAATCTTTCTTTTAAAATTAATCCAGGAAATTATTTTATTGAAGCGAGATTAGAGGATACAATAATAAGAGAAATTGGTAATTATCTTTCCTTGATGGGCATTTTTATAATTTTGTTTTTAAGTTTTACTCATGGGAAAATTTTTAAATAAAATTTTGCCATATCTAGTTGTGGTTTTAATTTCCTTTTTGGGAATTTCTGAATTATTTAAAAGTGGTTTTTTTCCTATGCATGATGATACCCAGGTTGCTCGAACTTGGGAAATGGCGAAAGCTTTACAAGAGGGCCAATTTCCGGTACGCTGGGTTGACGACTTAGGCTACGGTTATGGTTATCCTATTTTCAATTTTTACAACCCCTTACCTTATTATATTAGTGCTTTCTTTGTTTTAATTGGCTTTGATGTTTTAACAGCGACTAAAATAATGATAGCTTTGGGATTTTTACTGGCTGGCATTTTAATGTTTTTATTAAGTCATTATTTCTTTGGAATTGGTGGTGGTATTTTATCTGCAATTTTATATCTTTATGCTCCCTACCATGCTTTGCAGTTGTATGTTCGTGGTAGTATTGCTGAATTATGGGCTTATAGTTTTTTGCCTTTACTTTTTTTAGGGATAATTAAAAAAAATAAAATTTTAGGAGGTTTAGCTTTAGCTTGTCTTATTTTATCCCACAATTTAACTACTCTTATGATTCTGCCAATAATTATGATTTTAATGATAAATTTGATTTTAAAAGAAAAGAATAAATTTTTATTGTTCCGCGGTTATTTTATTACTTTATTAATTGGTTTTTCTTTATCAGCCTTCTTTTGGCTTCCGGCACTGGTTGAAAAAAAATATACCGCCGTTGAACAAATGGTTAATAACCAGGTTAACCC